>ERZ779913.288-NODE-288-length-22615-cov-7.42735_pt1 | contig 22615 bp, 22 predicted proteins | sample MGYA00511547_ERZ779913 | MGnify/ENA primary metagenome ERZ779913 (study PRJEB29588, sample SAMEA2149539) | human gut metagenome | biome: human gut; feature: human-associated habitat; material: faeces | place: Denmark | collected 2008/2010 ...
TATTCGGTCAGGAACTTGGCTTATATGTGCCAGTTCGCACGCTCCTATCCATTGGACGCATTACGAAGTTTCATAGAAACCGATACGAAGTTACTTACCCCAAGTGTGCAGAAAATCACGGATGAAATCCAAAGCCTGAACAATGCTTCATTTACGCAAGAGCCTCTTGCGCAAATTCAATCCTCTGACAACAAAGAAGTTGCAATTATGCAAGAACCTCTTGCACAAATTCAGAATGTAGCACAGACAGTAGCTACCGTTTGCCGAATACCGATAGAGGATATAGAAAAACTGTTCCTTGCATCACCTGTGGCAAGAATCAATTGGGCGAGCCATGTGATTCTGCTGAACAGCTCACTCCCATTAGGCGTCGATTACTGGTATATGAAGCAATCCGTGGAAATGGGCTGGAGCAGCAATGTCCTGAAAATGCAGATTGAAAGCAAACTGTATGAAAGGCAAATCAACAGCCACAAGGTCAATAATTTTACCGCCACGCTTCCCGCGCCCCAAAGCGACCTTGCCGACTACCTGTTGAAAGACCCGTATATCTTCGACTTGGCAGGAGCCAAAGAGCGTGCGGACGAGAGGGACATAGAAGAACAACTGGTGAAGCACGTCACCCGTTATCTGTTGGAAATGGGCAACGGATTCGCCTTTGTCGCACGGCAGAAGCATTTCCAAATTGGCGGCAGCGATTTCTATGCCGACCTGATTCTGTATAACATCAAACTCCATGCATACGTGGTCGTGGAACTGAAAGCCACCCCGTTCAAACCGGAATACGCCGGGCAGTTGAACTTCTACATCAATGTGGTGGATGACAAGCTGCGGGGAGAGAATGACAACAAGACCATCGGGTTGCTGTTATGCAAGGGCAAGGATGAAATTGTAGCGCAGTATGCGCTGACAGGCTATGACCAGCCTATCGGCATCAGCGACTACCAGCTCAGCAAGGCAGTGCCGGAAAACCTGAAATCGGCATTGCCGAGCATAGAACAGGTGGAGGAAGAACTGACGATGCTTCTTGACAATGAAAAGAACAGACAAAAGTAAAGCACCTATGGCAGACAATATACAGACGATGATTCCACGATACGGAGAACTCAACAGAATATACAGAGACTATTGTTGGATGCTGCGGGAGGCAATAGGCGCCAATACCTTATTCCATGCGTATTCATTTCGGCTACACGGCCGTTACAGGGTATTGACAGGGAGGGACGCAACATGGTGCGTCCGGAGGGGAGCGGATGTGTGAGGACTATTGGGCTTTGTGACAATCCGACGGTATTTGTATAGATGTATGGGACGGCGATGCTCTGTTAAACATCTTAGATATAAGGCATTTTATACTCTTCCCTATATATCTAATTCGGTTTTATTTCTTATCTTTGCATTGGTTAAGTACTTAAAATTCAATTAGAAATGATATATACAGTTCCAAATCCGACAATGACGCCTGAAGAAATAAAGGCATTCAGAGAAAATTTTGCACGGTGTGTATCTAAAAATATTACACCAGAGCAAAAAGCTGAAGTAAGGCAAAGACTGGCAAGAATGAAAGGTGTCTACGACAACATTATTCGTAACAGTGGAGGCAAAAATGCCATCCTAGAATGTTGAAATATCCATAGGAAGGCTAAAGGAAGAGAGGATAATAAAGAGCAGTTCTCTTTTTTGTAGCGATAACACACTTGATAATTTCTTCCACCATGAGATATTGATCTGTTCTAAATACCACTATGTCTCATCGTATTGTGCAAGAAATAAGACGAATAACGAAATAGTTGCCGTCTTCACATTAACAAACGATGCTGTCATTTTAGGCAATTCAGAAGACAAAGCTGATTTCATCGAAGAAGCAGCTACTAAAATGCCGGAAGAATATAGATCAATCTTTGAAAAGCAGACCTCTTTCCCGGCTGTGAATATCGGCCACTTGGGAGTGAGAAAGGATATGCAGTCAAGAGGAATCGGTAAGCAGATATTAGACTTTATCTTGAGTACTTTCATTGCTTATAAAGGTTCAGGATGTCAGTTTATCACAGTGGACTCACTGAACAATCGGAGGACTAACAAATTCTACGCCAGCAACGGCTTTTCCAATCAGACAAATATGGATATAAAAGGGAGTACAAGAAGAATGTATCTGCCAATAGAATTATACAGGGACGAGGATGAAGATAAGGACGAAGACGAGGGATAGCATCCTCCCCTTTCGGTGGTCGTTAACTCCAAATAGGTCATTAGAAGATTGCTTTTACAAAATATTGAATATGAATGAATTACAAACGAGATCACGAAAACACACATGTCTTAATAACCGATTTGGGTTAAAAGAATCTGTTCGTTACTGGTATTGACAGGTAGGGACGCACCGCGGTGCGTCCTGGGAGTAAGCGGTTGCCGACGGAAGAGGGAGGAAAACAAATAATTTATATATGACAAGTTCTTATTTTGAAAACTTTGTTGTATATTTGTCCACATAGAAAAGATCGGGTATGAAAAAGGAAACAAGACATATTGGGCCACGAAAGGGTGAGAGGCATGTCGGCATGGGACTTGCCCGGGAGCGGCTGGGATAACGGAAGGATAGGAACCGACTCTTTAAGACGGGGAAAGGGGCTGCAAGAAAGGTGCCCGATGCTCCCGGCAGGCCGGCGTCGGTCGGCGTGAGGGGTACGCAGACGATAGACAAAAACGTGATCGCCTATACTGTCGCCGCCATCAATGATTTTGCCAAGATGCACAGAATCCCCGTCCGTGAGGCAAACAATTATCTGATACGCTTTAGGGGCATAGACTTTCTAAAGGAACATTATGATGCAGAGCACTTGCTTTCATTCAATGACAGTGTTGAAGATCTTACACAGGTGTGTCTAAACAATGGAGGGGATATCCGATGAGACTATACCACGGCTCGAATATGATGATTGAGAATATCGACCTGTCGAAATGCAAGCCTTATAAGGATTTCGGACGGGGCTTTTACCTGACAGAGATTAAGGAGCAGGCGGAGAAGATGGCCAGCCGCACAGCGGCGATCTATGGCGGTGAGCCCACGGTGACGGAGTTTGAGTTTGATGAGGCTGCCCTCCATACACTCTCGGTCAAGACGTTTGAGAATCCGGATAAAGAATGGGCTTTGTTCGTTCTGGCCAACCGCAGCAGGAACAGCCGGCAACCTACGCACTGTTTTGACATCGTGATAGGGCCGGTCGCTGATGACACCATAGCAACCCTCTTCCGTAATTTTAACGATGGCATCATCGATCTGCCCACGCTCGTGAACGGACTGAAATACAAAAAGGTTTCATCACAATATTTGTTCCACTCGGCAAAGGCCATTAAATACTTACATAGAATATGAATAAACGGATGCAATATCTGGTAGAAGGCATAACCAAAGACATCATTGCCTATCTGATGGAAGATAACGGATATGACCTGGAGACGGCCCTCAAAGCGTTCTATGACTCCGAGACCTTCGCAAAACTATCGGATGAGAAAACCGGACTGTATATCGAGAGCTCGGCTTATGTGTATGAGATACTGAAAGGGGAACGGAGACGCGGGAAAATCATGATGGGGAATTGATGCCCTGCACGAAGAAAAAATATGTCTAGATGGGTAGGAACGTATGAGAGGCACATCCTGCCTGAGTGGTATTGGCATTGCGTGGATGGCCATTGTTGATGATGTTATGTTTCTAACGATTGCATTAGGCAAATGGGCAGAGGGCTGTTTTTGAAAATTTAAACTTCAATATTTTGATAAAACAAAAACAATCTGTATATTTGTAGATATATGACAACCAGATGATTATGAACAAATTCGAGCAACAGAAGACTATAGAGGTCGTATTGTATATTCTCAATGAGACAGGTGGTATTGATTTTTATCATTTGTTTAAAATCATCTATTTTGCTGAAATGAAGCATTTGGCAAAGTGGGGACATCGGATATTATCCGACCCGCTTTGTGCAATGGATTATGGTCCGGTGCCAACGATGCTGTATGATGCTGTAAAAGGAACGAATGCGAGAGGTACGGTCTTGGCTGATTTATTAACGGAGAAGGTAAAATTTGCAGGTAATGATGCTCCCAATGTGCTTCTTCCCCAGACTTCAGCCAATATGAATTATATATCACAGTCAGAAAAAGAGGCCATAGATGATTCTATTAAAGAAAACGCTCATTTGACCTTTAATCAACTAAAAAACAAGTCGCATGATAAGGCTTGGAAAGAGGCATACCATAGAGAAAAGGGGACAAATGTCATTTCTCCCATAACGATGCTTGAAGTCATGGATGCCGACGAATCAATGATAGAATATGTAAAAGACCAGCAAGAGCTTGAAGAGGAGTTGGCATGATAAAATTATTCGATACACTGGATGAAACCAGCGGGACGGCGCTAGCCAGACAATTTATCAACATCGGCAATGTCTATCGGATCAAAATGAATGAGAAAAATGGTATAAAGCCTAAGCCGGGAGATAATTCCAGAAACAAATATTTCATAGTGCTCGGCATTGACCATGAGGGTATTGTTTATGGGGGAGTGATCATTAACTCTAAAATCAACCCACACATACCAATGTCTATAAAAAAGTACCATGTGCCCATAGAATGTAGCCGATATAGCTTCTTAGATCATGATTCGTTTGTCGATTGTTCAAAACTGAAGACTACTACCATTGAGAAATTCGGGCACTGGCAATTCCTCGGAACCCTGCTCGAGGAAGATGTCCAGCTCATAACAGCAACTATTCAAAAAAGTCCAAATGAAACGAATGAGCGTCTTATCATGTTTGGATTGTGCCAAAAATGACGGGCTACGTACTCGCCTTTTCCTACCAAGGCAAAATAGAAGACATCATCGTGCGAGGATATTGCAGGAAGACGCACCGCGGTGCGTCCGGGAGGGAACGGATGTGTGAGGGGATATGCCAAACGAGTGGCGCTGAGGTAGTATTTCACTGCGTGCGCCTGAAGCAGGCCTGCCGTAGAAGGGATAATGCAAAGTCAATGGATCATCTTATGCCTCAGCTCGCTTGCGTATGTGCTCAGAAATTTGTAGTTTGGTGAAGTGCATAGTTTGTATGTTTAGTGGTTTGGCCACGCCTAAATCACAAACTTCAGGGCTGACAAGCAAGGGGCGGCCCTTTTTTACGACTTATCATACACATTTTTTGAAACAGTATCATAGAGGCTTTATTATATCCGAATCTTACTTGCCCAAATCGTCAGGCTTGCCAAAGCATAAAGTTAGTAAAGATAGAATAAATAAAAAACGCCGGCCGTCCAATCGGGCAGTTAGCGTTTTTTCATATAGTAAAGTTCTTCGGGAACGGCTTTTTTTCCTGTATCCTGAAAGGATAGCAGAGTAATGTTTTGTCGAAAAAGCATATTTGCACTTTTTCTAGTTTCCTTATTACAGTCCTATTGCCGGGAAAGAACATTTCAATTTGGGGATTGATGTGGTCTATTTTAGGAGCGGGCCAAGCTCTTACGGCTTTATAGCCAAAGTCAGCATGCTGCTTCAATATTTCAAGGACATAAGGCACACTAACTCTTTGTTTTTGTGTTTTCGTTTTTACATCCAGCGCACATTCTTCAAAGCGGTCTATATGCGACATATTACCTACCATGTCGAAAAGCAGTGGCGAATGTTGGTCATACATGGTGTGGCAGATAACATACCCTTTAAAATATGGCCAATAGACCGTTCTTCCCCACCAATGCGCGTCATTTATGCGAGTGTCCCAAAAATAATACCCTCCACCGAGCCATGGCTCTTTTGAACCTTTCTTGGGACTGCCGTCAATTTCATATACACTGCAAAAATAAGGGCCGTGCCTCTCGATTTCTTCATCGTTGTCCTTATCTTCAAGTGTTTGATATATATCAGTCATTATATATGGATTTAATCGACAACACTAGTGTTTTTACGCAGAGTTTCAGTAAGCCCCATAAGGTTTATCGTCGGCAACATCACAGGACGGACATTAGCCTGAAGCGAAAGCGTACTTACGAATGCCCTTACGTAAGGGAAGAGTATAGCCAAACTGTTCGGATAAAAGAAAACAGGTATTTCCTCTAATTTTAACGACTGGTTAAACTCGAAAGACGCCTCACAGGTAACTTTGATCACATTTGAGTTTGTTTCCTTGCACTCTACGAGGACATCAAAGCACAAGTGGTAAACACCTGTTGATTGCGAATAAGTGCCGATAGGATTGAAAGACACTGTCAAATTCGCATTATTAGGAATATTAAAATCCAAAGACGCTTTTGAAAACTTGTATGTTTTCAGGCTAAATGCTACCTCTTCCATAAAATTAAGCTGCCAAATAATATTTTTGTTCCGGGCTTATTTCTCTTTCTGCTTGATAGGTCGGAGTCTCAAAGTCAGAGCACAACAATACACCGCCGAAATATCCCTTTATGGTCTCTACATACTCTATCGCGTCTGGGCCGATATTATTGAGGTATTCCAATTCGTCCAAGTCGCGTTTCAGGGTTTCTTCCGGCGTATTATCAAAATAATTCCTCAGACTCTCACGAAGCTTGCTCATTGTTGCATAATAATAGATAATAAGACCTTCGCAAAGGATGGCAAAGCCCTCGGTATGTCTCATCCGAATTGGTGTCTACCGCCCGTCTACGAAGCGTCTCGCGATTTTGTGCCCATCTGTGGACATTGCATATTGGCTTTCATTGCAAAGATATGGCATTATTTTGATAAAAACAAGTTTTCAGGCTAAAAAGTTACTTACTTAATTAATTATACATAATTTAATTTTGTCCCCCTCTCTTACATGTCATACGTCTTCGTTATACCTTAAATCATATATGTGAATGCGTGGGGTATGTGTGGACGCACCTCGGTGCGTCCCTACGACCACTACATTCCGGCATTGTGATACATAGGCTTACCTATTTGAACGAGTGGGAGGGTAAGGCTTCCTTCATCTGATGATGAAAAATATTTCGGGGAATAATAGGATTCTTAAAAATATTATGTATATTTGCCATCATAAATTTCACAATAGTGATGGTTAACGGGGAAAAACGGGTATAACTATCATTATAATGATATATAAATGCGGATGCCATGGTAGACTTTTATGAATATTCCACTCCTGAGCTTGTAAGGCTGCTGGGTGAGCGGTTTAAGGAATACAGAATACGTTGTAACCTTACCCAGAAGGATGTCTCGGAACAGTCGGGCATCGGACTGACGACCATTCACAAATTTGAGAATGGGACGGCCGGTAATATTTCGTTGTCTACATTTATCGTGTTGCTGAAAGTGGTGGGACAGATCAATGCGATAGACAATGTGCTGCCTGAACTGCCTGAGTCTCCCTACCAGATGCGCAGGGAGGACAGAAAGGCGCAACGGGTAAGACACACAAAATAATGAGCTATGGTACAGTTGTTGAAAGTGATGCTCTGGGGAGAGGAAATCGGCAGGCTGGCCTGGGACAGCAGGCGCAGGTTGGCTTATTTTGTGTACCACCCTGCCTTCCTGAAAAAGGGACTGGACATCGCCCCGCTGACAGCTCCTGTGGACGGGGTTAGGGGACGGATGCCTATATGGGGCGAGGAAGGCAAGATCTATCAAAGGCTGCCGGCATTCGTGGCCGACTCGCTGCCTGACGCTTGGGGAAATCAATTGTTTGACCTGTGGCGTCAACAGAATCACCTGTCCCATTCCGACATTACTCCGCTTGACAAGTTGTCCTTTATAGGAAAACGTGGAATGGGCGCCTTGGAGTTTCTCCCTGAGGTGTCACGGGAACGGAAGGCGGAAAAGATAGACGTGAAAGCATTGGCTGATCTGGCTGAACGAATATTCAAAGACCGGGAAGAGGTGAGGATCTCACCTGAAGAGTCGATCACGATGGAGTCCTTGCTTATGGTCGGAACATCGGCCGGTGGCCGTCAGCCGAAAGCCATTGTAGCCATTAACCGAAAGAACGGGGAGGTACGCAGTGGACAGATCGCGGGATTGGAGGGCTATGATTACAGCCTGATCAAGTTTGGCAATCCACAATATAGCTCGGCCGAATTGGAAATGACCTATTATGAGTTGGCAACCCTGGCCGGCATCAACATGATGCCGTCGGAACTATACCGAGTGGATGGAATCAATCATTTCATGACACAACGGTTTGACCGTAAGGATGGTAAGAAGGTTCATACCCAGACCTTGGCTGCCATCTGTCCTGATGCGGACAGTTATGAGCAACTGATCGTGGTGTGCAGGAAGCTCCACTTGCCCGAGGCCGACTGCTATGAGGCGTTCCGCAGGATGGTGTTCAACATACTGGCGAACAATACAGATGACCATAACAAGAACTTCTCTTTCGTGATGGACGAGGAAGGCAACTGGCGTCTGGCTCCGGCATACGACATTACTTATATATTGGATTACGGAGGATTCCGGCCGAATGAGGATCATTGTCTCTATGTCAGGGCGAAGCTCCGGGATATAACGCGCGATGACGTGATCCTGTTCGCAAAAGACAATGGAATACGCAGGCCGGATGCCATCATACGGGATGTCGTCAATGCCCTCAGGCAATTCCGAGTGGTAGCTACCAAGCATGGGGTAGCAGAGCGGTGGATCGGACGTGTAGAAACGACGATCGCTGACCATCTGGACTCCTGGGGAGAGTCGGATAAGCAGCTGCGGCCATCCGAGATGATGATGAACGGACACGTCGTGAGGAACATCCGTGTGGAACAGGCATATAAGGGAAATTTCCACCTACTTGCGGAAATAGATGGTAAGGAACGGAAATTCGTCATAGGTAAAAACAAGGAAGAGTACGCGATGATAGAATCGACGGGAATAGCCCATCTGTCGCAGGAGCAGCTGAGGACAATGGTAGAGAAATATTTCCATCTCTGATTTCTTGTGGACACTCTTTTGTGTCCACAAGAAATCAGGTGTTGATGGAAGTATTGCGGCTCAGAAACATTTCCAGCGATAACTTTGCTATAAGTGCGATACCGACTATTACGAAATAGTTCAGTACTATAAAAAAGATGTAGTAGCTGAACTATCGTTCATTTAAAAGACAATTATAAGTTTACGATAAAACTTATGGTAGTGTTTTACGAAGTACGTCGAAAGCAGGCCTGCCGTAGAATGCTAATGCAAAGCCAATGGATCATCTTATTCCTCGGCGCTTGCGCATGTGCTCAGAAATTTGTACTTTTGTGAAGTGCATAGTTTGTATGTCTAGCACTCCTAAATCACAAACTTCCGGGCTGGCACACAGGTGTCGGCCCTTTCGGTTTATCAGACACATTCAGTGAAACACTACCGCAGATATTGAGTATATCGGTTGTCTTGCCTGCCATTCAGCCCTCAGAGTTTAAGATAAAAAATAGATTCAATTAATAGACATATCGGGTATAGGCGCGATAATCCCCATCTTACTATCCAATATACTATCAAAAAACCATAAAAAGGTTGTATCTATACAACCATATTGAAAACTTTCTTATATATTCGCACTGTGGATAATAAATGTTCAGGCGTATGAAATACCTAAATATCAAGAAAGCACTGGCTGCGTGGCAAGAGTTACAACCACTATCCGATAAGGATCGGGAAAGGCTTAGCCGTCGTTTTACAGTGGACTTCAACTACAACAGCAACCACATTGAGGGTAATACACTGACCTATGGCCAGACGGAAATTTTGTTACTCTTTGGTAAAGTGATCGGTGAGGCTGATGTGCGCGATGTGCAAGAGATGGCAGCAAGCAACGTTGGCCTTCGTATGATGACTGAGGAAGCGAAAGTGAAAGAAATTCCCTTGACCCAGAATTTTATCCGAACCTTACATAAGACTCTACTTCGTGAAGATTACACGGTATATCGTAATCTCCCAGGTGGCGTGCAGACAAGTTATATAATACATGCCGGTCAGTATAAGACCAGACCCAACAGTGTCATTACCCGATATGGTGATAGGTTTGAGTATGCGTCGCCAGAAGAGACACCCGGCCTGATGGCTGACTTGGTGGATTGGTATAACAAGGCAGAGCAGGATGGAAAACTCTCTCCTGTGGAGCTAGCTGCATTATTCCATTACCGATATATACGCATTCACCCCTTTGAGGATGGGAATGGTCGCATTGCCCGACTGATGGTAAACTTTATTCTAACTCGCCATCATTACCCAATGGTCGTTGTCCGCAGTCGCAAGAAGAGTGAATATCTGGAGGCTCTGCATCAAGCCGACCTTGAAGTAGGTCCTATCCCCAGTGATGGTGCTCACGCAGAGATTAAGGATATTCGTCCGTTCTTGAAATATTTCAATGATTTAGTTGCAACAGAGGTTTATAATGATGTATTGTTTGTAAGCGAAAAGAATGAAAATGTGTGGTGGTATGATGGAGAACGCATCGCATTCCGCACCCCCAATTATACAAAGATCCTGAATGCCATGCGAACAGAACCGACACTTACTTTGGCCGACATGAAGGAAATCACAGGCATCAGCATCGCAGCCATTCAGAAACTGCTCGATCAACTCTTACAGAAGAAATACGTCGAACGAGGCGAGAAAGATGGCAGCTGGAGGGTGTTTGTGACGCAATAACAATATAGGTTATGCTTCACAATAGTGATGGTTAATGGGTAAAAATGGGCATAACTATCATTATAATGATATATAAACACGGATGATATGGTAGACTTTTATGAATATTCCACTCCTGAGCTTGTAAGGCTGTTGGGTGAGCGGTTTAAGGAATACAGAATACGCAGTAACCTTACCCAGAAGGAATTCTCAGAACAGTCGGGCATCGGACTGACGACCATTCACAAATTTGAGAATGGGACGGCCGGTAATATTTCGTTGTCTACATTTATCGTGTTGCTGAAAGTGGTGGGACAGATCAATGCGATAGACAATGTGCTGCCTGAACTGCCTGAGTCTCCCTACCAGATGCGCAGGGAGGACAGAAAGGCGCAACGGGTAAGACACACAAAATAATGAGCTATGGTACAGTTGTTGAAAGTGATGCTCTGGGGAGAGGAAATCGGCAGGCTGGCCTGGGACAGCAGGCGCAGGTTGGCTTAAAAGTCTGCAAGACCTACCTCTTGCTCTCCTCATCCGTTTGTTACTGATATTGATAGACAAGGACGCATTCTCGATGCGTCCTTTTTTTGTATTGATGAATATCCGTTATTCGGCAAATTGTCCGAATGGCGGATATGGACAGCATTTGAATTATCCGTATAAATCGTGTATCCGGACGCTCTATGAAGCGTCCCTACAGCCTGCCCCACCCCATCCGGGATGGCAAGCGTGCGGCTACTGATTTTCCCCTGCCGTTATTTCCGTTTCTCGATTATTATGCTTATTTTTGTGTTCAGAACCCGTCCACAGCGGAGAGACGACACGTGCCCACAGCACACACAGTCCCTTCCATAGAGGACGAGTCAGCGCCTTAGACGCCACCACATGAGGAACGACACCTCCCCGGGACTCCCTCCCGAACTTTCTGGAGCATCACACGTAACTGCAAGCAAATCAGCAAGATGCCGATGCCTGCAGGAATAGAAGGTATGAATATTGTAAATGCCCAATTAAACATATGTTAGTTCTAAAAGATGTTGGGCGAATAAAGGTGTCGAGAATCTCATTTCCTTTAATTCTTATGATGTCGGCTGAAGATAAAGTCAATACACAAACTATGTTGCCACTACTGAGATGCAGGGAGACAAGAGAACAAGATTAGGGAAATACTTAGCGTACATGTTTCCATTATTCAGTTTGATGGATTGGATCTAAACAACGACCATGACATAACAGCCGATATGAACTACCGTTTCCGGTGTCCGGAAGATGTGTCTTCTAGAGCAAGAAACTAAACTGACTGAAATAGAAGGGTGAATAATTATAACGGTATGTGGGATATAGGAATGAACTATTTGATAAGGAAAGACCGGATCTGTATGGCGATTTCACTATATAACGGACGGTAGGAACATATTTCGAGATGTGTTGGAAATAAATACTACTAACATTATACAAAAATGATTGCGAACAGAGGCTTTGCCAAGATAGGATTCTATCTGTTATCAATGGTTTTCTTTTTGATAATAGTGATGCTTTTAGGTACTGACATTCCAATGTGTTTTGAAGAAGATGCAGAGTTTGTCGGATGGAATGTTTTCCTACGAATAGGGGTCATTATTCCCATTGTGTGTGGAATTCTTTTAGTCGTGACTGGATGTTTCGTTTGTTGGTTAAAACATAAAAGTAAAGGAACGAGGCTTGGGCCAATTACTATTATTGAGATAAGCAATGTCAACTCAGAAATTATGTCATTTGTGGCAGCTTATTTTTTCCCATTAGTAGGCTTCAATTATAGTACTACGTGGAAACACGTCGTAGTTTTAGCTGGGTTATTCGTCTTAATAGGGGCTATTTATATAAAAGGGGATATTTACTATTGTAATCCAACGCTAAGCATATTGGGGTATCGAACCTATAAAATAAAGGGGATGACGAATAATAATATCCCCTTCAATCAAATTGTAATTACAAGAGACAGATTGTCTGTCAATAATCGTTTCAAATACATTACCATAGATACCAATACTTGTTTCGCTTATAAACACTATGACAAGAGAAGAGCTACAACAAAAACTACAGTTCATTCAAGATGAACAAATAACAAACAGTCTGTCAGTCTTTGTCACGACTCGGACAACAGGGCTTCAACTGTTTAACATAAAGGAAGATGACATTGACGATCTTCTTGAAATGTTCGTTGGTTCAATCAAGCAGAAACTCATTGATGATGATCAATTTTCCATTGTAGATTATTCAACTACGATCTTGCGGGATAATGTAATATATAGGTATGACTTACCTGTAAATAGAACAATAGAAATGGACCGAATGCGCGAAGTATTGGACATTCAAGTCCCGGAGGACTTCAATGCAGATGAAACTCCTATTGAAAGAATCACGGGGATATACGTTGTTATCAGAGGTGAAATGAATCAGAATGTTGTGCTTTATAAGTACATTACAGCTGTTGACAAGACTTACGCAAAAAGCTCTTTCCTGTTTTTCAAATCCAATGATATGTTTGAAAGGCAACAAGAAAACCTTCTGAAAATATCTCCAGCTATTCACATGATAATGGTGGATAATGAAATTTTGTTATTGGATATAAAGAGGTTGGAAAGCGCATTGCAATTGAGAGATATTCTTGTGAGGGAAGCTGATAGAGACATTCAATCTATTGTGACCAAAAGATTGGTAACAAATGATCTGTATTTGAAGAAGGCATGTGCAAAAACATCTATGTGCAAGAAGCTGCGACATGCATTGACACAAAGTAAAGTCATTCTTAATCAGATAGACAATGAAACAATCATCCATTTTGCTGAATCCAAACATGAAAAATTGAAGTTTCATTTTAATGCGGCAAAAGATGCTTTTGATATCAGAAGCAAAGCAGAGGCTGAACGTCTTATCAAGCTATTGGACGATGACTTCCTACGGTCGGATTTGACGCAAGAAGATTATGATTCATACGATAAAGAGAGTTTAGTATAAACATCTTAAGATTTTAATAAAGCATATGCCACAACATCTACCATGCTCATTTTCTTTGGTCGCATTAAGAATTTTACCAACCTGTGATGACCGCTTAAGGAAGGTGCTTTCGCAAGAATGGTATTTCTTCAATAATTGGTATGAATTGACAGACGAAAATACTCTAAAGAAAAAAGGGGATACAAAATTCGTCAGGACAATGTTCGGTAAAAACATATCCGTACAGGCCATAGTCGGAAAGAACGGAAGCGGTAAAAGTTCTGTTATGGAACTAATTTATAGAATGATAAACAACTTAAGTCATTGCATAACTGAGGATATGAATTTCTCAGCGGCAGATAGGCTTTTGTTTATCAGGGGCATTCATGCAGAACTATACTTTGAAAGCGAAAACAGATTGGGATGTCTAAAATGTGAGGATTTAAGGATGCAGTTCAAATGGGGAGATGCGTTATTATGCCTAAATGCACATTCCTCCAACGATACTTACCGCAAGATGGGAAACGAACATTTGGCATTTATCACAAGAAAGTTCTGCTACAACCTTGTTTCCAATTATGCACTTTTATCCTTGGATCCACACGACTATGATAGTGAACCCCTCTATGAGGCTGAGGGGAATAGTAGAAATTGGCTTGACAACATTTACAATAAAAACGATGGATATACAGCCGCAATAGGTATCGAACCGTATAAAGCCAAAGGAATTGTCGATTTACAAAGGCAAAAGGAACTTGGTACTGCACGTTTGTACGGCATACTCATCGATACCTATAAAAAAGGAATGAATTTTTTTGATGGATATTCCTACGACTCAATAAGCTTAGAATATGACCCGAACCATCTTTCACAAAAATTTGGAACAAAGGATGATTGGTCGCATTATTCAAGACACCCTGAAAAGGAGTTACCAAACCTCTATCAGAATGACGACACATTAGCAGCCCATATATTAAAATGTTTTAATCTGCAACATTTAAATTTACATGACCACTACGTATGTATGGCAGCCTCGTACATTGTTGTGAAGTCTCTGCAGATAGCCATGATTTACCCCAAATATGAAAAGTATAAAGTTTTCGGGAAAATAGGTTCGTATGCTAAGTCATGGAAAAAAATCTCGGAAAAGAATAAAGCTGCAAATGAACAATGCTCTATGGACAAAACGTTGGACGAATTCGTTAAAAATCTGTTAGAGGATCGATCACATATTACGCTCAAACTTAGACAAACCTTAAATTTCTTAAGGGCGGTCGAAGGGAAATACAAGACGAAAGGTAGCAATTGGGAATGTCCAGAATTCAAGACATATGATGAATATGTCGTTTGCCTGTTTCCAAAGGAGCGGCAAAAAGTCTTTGAAGCCTCATTGGACAGTATCATGGATCATTTTCCGCCTCCGTTTTTTCGCCCTAAGATATTTTTAAAAAAGAATAATGAAAGAAACATACCATTTGAAAGGTTAAGTACGGGTGAACGTCAACTTATCCAGACGTCCGTTTCCATATTATACCATATCCATAACATCGATTCCATTTCTGATATTGACGGGTTGGCTAAATATAATAACGTGACATTGTTCATGGATGAAATAGAGATTTGTTTTCATCCTGAATATCAAAAACGTTTTCTGTCATTGCTATTGGACTTAATTAAAAGTCAAGAACTGAATAAGAAACTCTGCATCAACATTATTGTTGCAACACATTCCCCATTCATACTCAGCGACATTCCACAAAGCAATATCCTTTTTTTGGAAAACGGGAAAGTCGTTGATACAAAGTTCTTAAAAAATCCGTTTTGCGGCAATGTCAATGACATTCTTCACCAAAGTTTTTTCCTGCATAATGGGTTTATGGGCGATTTTGCCAAGAACTTGATAAATGGTTTAATCGTATATTTGTCACCACAAGTAAACATTTCAGAATATGAGAATTTTGATTTTGACAAAGAATCCGCCAAGGTATTAATAGATATGATCGGCGAACCCATATTACGTGAAAGTCTCTTGCAACTGTACAACAAACATTTCTCACCAGATAAAGAAGCTTTGATAAAGTGGCATGAGGATGAAATACGAAAATTAAGAGGAGAGAATTGAATTTATGTCCATGCACAAAATAACCATTGACTCAAATATTGAGCACTTTAAGGATTCTTATGTAAAGACGATGAGCAATAAGGGCAAGGGATCAAGGTCAGAAGCCTTATTGAATAAACTTATAACAAATATAAAATGTGGAAATATTATTGTTCTAGACTCTGCTTATGACGTAATCCCCTATATACAAAAACTAAAAGAACGTTATTACGCACTTCTTATTGCCCATCCTAAGGATTTTCCAGCCATAGAATTATCGTTTAATTCGATAATCCCAACAAAAGACATTGCAAATGTGAAATTGAGAAAGGTGAAAGATCGCAATGGAAACACCTTGGTTACTCCGAAGAACTTATTCTTGTACGAAGAAATCGTAAAATGCTTGAGATATGATTATATTCGAACCAAGGTTTTTCCAACCATTATGCGGCAAATAGGAGTAAAGACTTGTGTATATTGTAATGCACAATTTGCAATCACAACAAAAGCTAACCAAACATTTTACCAACTGGATCATTTCTATCCTAAGTCAAGGTATCCCTACCTAAGCGGAAGTTTCTTTAATTTACAACCATGTTGCAGTTCATGCAACTTGCATAAATTGGACAATGATGAAATGACGCATGGGAAATATAATATCAGTATGTGGAAAGAAATGGACGATGACGAGGATGATTTATACAAGTTTGAAATAGACAGTGCTTCATTAGCCAATTATCAGATCAATCAAGATAGAGATGTACTATTAATGAAATTCTTAGCAGCGAACTCATCACTTGCTGAAACAGTTAAATTAGCCGAGAAAATGGATAAAACATTCAAGTTGTCGCAATTATACAATGAGCATAGTGATGTGGCAGAGGAAATTATATGGAAAAAGCAGATATATTCAAAAAGTTACATCGATTCGCTTAAAGAAGCATTTGGCACAGCTTACGGGGACCTTTCATCTGATTTTGACAGGTTTATAATAGGAACGTATTTGGATAAAAGGGACATATACAAGAGACCTCTTGCCAAGTTTATACAAGACATAACAGAGCAACTACATTTTGAAATTTAGCGAAGACTTCGGATACCGTATTAAAAGTCTGTCTGCTCAAATAAAAGGGAGGGATCTTTACAATCGGTACATACAGAGGTTTGAACAAAGCGGGCTTGAGAATAGAGCAGAAAACAGCCCTTACACAGAGCCGATGATATAAGAAATGAGGATTTGAAAGAGGAACTGTCAATAGATAGACTCACTCTTTTGGTTACAAAATTCACGACAAACTTTTAATCACGAATTTTATCTTATGAATAAAATAAAAAGACAAGAAATTTTTAACTTCATTCAAAAGCTGGGTACTATTTGGGGAAAAGCGGATAAAGTGGAGATGCTTGGAAGTATTTGGAATCTTCATTTGCTGACATCGGAAGACCCGAGGTTTAAAGATGCATACGGAGATGCAAATCAACATTTAAGGAATAACGACGACTGGGATGCGGAATACACTTTCTTGACCCGGTTTGGCTTATTGAATGCCAACGATGAAGTGTTCAAAAAGTTTCTTAATGCAGTAGTATCTAATCATGTTAGAAAATCTAAAGAAGAAGTAGAACGGTATGTCGAAGCCTTGAACCCATTGTTGAAAGATGAAGGCATTAGATATGAGTTGCGAGATTATGAGAATGGCATTCCTGTTTATGAGATAGAGGATATTGGAGAGAATGTAGAAGAACGACCTCTGGACATTGCTAAAAATAAGATTATGTTCTTTGTTGACAAGATGCCATCCTCGTATCCTGCTTTTGTACTTTATAGTAATAAGTGGGATGATTATCATAGAAAAACAAGTTTCCGCATCTTTTATGATTATAAGCAGAGTGAGAATATACAAGAAGTGGAGATAGGTTGGGTAAAAATCATGCATGCTGATGAGCTCGTGACAAAAAATATCATTCCACGGGAGTTTGCTGAGCTATCGGATATGTTTTGCTCTGTTGGTCAAAATGAGGAATATTACAGAAATATTAAAACACTATACCCTCAAAATTATAGAACTATCCTGTATGCCTTACGAGATGCTTCCTATTTTTCCCAAATAGCTGACCGCTACCAGTACACTATATCTTTCCAAAGTTCTTTGCTGAGAGAGCCTGAAGCATTAAAGGTGTTCAGGAATGCGCATAGTATTATGGAAGGTATTGACATAATGAATAGGTATAATTTTACACTGTATGCTAAGAGACCATATTTTGACAACGTAGTGAATGTAAGCATGAGTTTCGATGACTTGGACGACAAGGAGAATCTGAATAGGATTAAGGCTTTGATAGGTGAGAATGGTTCAGGCAAATCATCGGTGCTCTTTTCTCTTGCCAAAGCATTGCATGATAGGGACGAAACGGCTTTTGAGAATGGCAAAATTCCAGATTTCTCAAAAGTGATAGCTATTTCTTATAGTATTTTTGACAAGTTGTTTGAATTGACCCATAAATCTTCTTTCAACTTTGTTTATTGTGGATTGAGAAATAGGGATAATGAATTGATAACTGAGGAGGACAAAAAAAAACGGTTGGAGATTTCTCTTGATGAGATAATATATAAAAAACGTACTTCAGATTATTACAGCACCTTGGTAGAAGTAGTGGACAATGAATTCTTAAAAGAGGCTATTCAGTATGTAGAAAAAGATAAGAGTAAGTTTCATAAGATGATAGGTAAAATGAGTAGTGGGCAGGCGATGATCACGTCTATCATAACGGAATTATATGCTCATATTCGTGAAAACTCACTCATTCTTTTTGACGAACCCGAAGTACATCTCCATGCCAATGCTATCACAGCACTTGTCCGGATTCTTTTCGAGATTTGCAATGAGTTCAATTCGGCCTGTGTGGTTGCGACGCACTCTGCAGTTGTCTTACAAGAGCTTCTGGCACGAAACGTAATTGTACTGGAACAAGACAAAGTCACCAAGGAACGCCGAACTAGGCTTATGAACACTGAGACGTTGGGAGAGAATCTGACTGTCATTACGGAAGACGTGTTTGGACGCTCAACTATCGACAAACATTATGGATATGTTATTTGTCAGCTTGTTAATAAAGGGAAAAGCATAGATGACATAGAAAAAATATTAAAATCAGAAGGGCTTCCAATGAGCCTGAATCTCTATATGTACATAAGGAGACAAATAGAAATAAAAGCTAATGATTAATTTTGAATATTATAGTGAGGATGCCTTTAAACTCTATAAGGATGCCGTTGAGCGGAAGAAAGATGAAAAGGAAAAGGCCAAACTAAAACGAATAGAGGATAAAGTAAAATCTGCCTATGATGATTATAACTTAGCATTTGATCAAAAACAGGTGCATACATTGTCGCCCTCTAAATTATTCTTAGAAGAAGAGAAAGAACTATTAGAGGGACTATATAGTAGCAATAATAAAATTGTAAAAACTATTCGGCAATGGATAGATACCCACAACAAAAGGACTTATTTAAACAAGTGTCCTTATTGTACTTTGAACACTGCTAATACGACAGAGCATATTCTGCCTAAATCGGATTATAAAGAATTTGCAGTGCATGCTTTGAACCTAATTCCGTGTTGTTCTGAATGTAATTCCAAGAAGAATGATAATTTTAAGGACGAAAAAAGTGGTAAGCCACTGTTTTTAAATTTCTATTATAATATCTTACCCAAAGAACAGTTTTTATTTGTAGATTTGTCATTTGATAAAAGAGGTGTTGTGAATTTCACCTATCGATTGGATAATATTAACCATATAGATGTTGAACTGTTTGATTTAATAAAAAGCCATTATGAAAAGTTGGATCTGCTGACTCGATTTAAGACAAAAGCAATCTCTGAATATCCTGAGATAGATAGTAGTCTGCATTTCTTCTCACAGTTGGGGGATATTGATATTGACGTATTCTTGACAAGATTGAAAAAGAAAGCAATAGAGGATGCTAAGAGTTATGGCTATAATTACTGGAAAGTGGTGTTGTATCTTGCGCTAGCTGATTCTGATGACTACAAAGCGTATATGAATAAAGACAGGAAGAATCCTGCAAGTCATAGTCTACCGTAAGATATCTCGTACAATCCTTATAAATTGATTACTATATGACAGATTTAACATAGCTGCGGATATAAAAGAAGATGGGCTTGAGAATAGAGTGGGAAATAGCTCTTACACAGAGCCAGTGATATGAGAAATGATGATTTGGGAGAGGAACTCGTAGGAATGTCGCCCCATTGAATCAAACAGAATGAATCTATCGGCAATCCTTGTGGTAGCTGCGTCTATGATAGATTATCTGATGTTTTTTTGTTTGATTAAAATGTCTTTGTCTTTTTCCGGCTAAAAATATTGCCTACATCTCATTTTATTCTTACTTTTGTAATAGTAAGAAGAAATCTCTTGTGAATTTAAATCTATAACAGCAAAACAATGAGCAAATACATCTATAAGCTTAATGATTATCACGCAATTAAAAAAGCTGCCATATCCATTGACGGAATAACTGTGCTTTCCGGAATAAATGGATGTGGCAAAAGCACATTGTCGAAATGGCTGTATTATATCGTTAACGGAGCAAATGAGTATGACAGATTTATTTATGAGAGATTTGTCGGTCAGATCCTTGAGATCTTTACCAGGCTCGACTTTGCAAGAAGAGACATAGACAAAGACGCTGACAACAGCAACTCACAGTTTTTCAAAGAGGCATCTTCCATACTACGTGGCCTGAAAAGTGAGAATGAGCATGAGAATGTAGAAAAAATACAGCTGACGGCGGATAAGGTGATAGAACGGTTCTGTGACATTCTGCATAAATACTTAATAAATACACCTTCGCCAACTAAGAAAGAAAGAGTTTTTGTATTCTTAGGCATTAAGGGCGGAGAAGATGATGATCCGGAGAATATATCAAATACCATTAAATATATGGTATCAAATGAAGTAGAACGTATTAAAAACAATTATTATGAAAATAAGAAGAAACGTTCCATGGATGATTTCTTCATGCTTGCCCGTAGAAATTTTGATATTGACGAGACGAATCCTAACAATATAAATATTGAGGAGGATGGCGTAAAGCTATTTCAGAAAGGCTGCACCGGCAACCTGTATAACCTTACCAAGGCTATCTACGTTGACACACCTATGGCCGTATCGGAAGAAGGTTCGGACGATAATGTGTTCTGGAAAGACCTGAAGACCCTGATGCTGGATGAGAACAAGGATTTTACCGGCATTGATACCCATAAGAAGATAGCAAGGAGAATAACACAGTTGATAAACGGGCATGTTGATGTCGAGAAAGATGACTTCGGTCAAAAGGAACTGCATTTCGTCAGTGAAGACGGCCTCAACATCAAACTGGATAAGACAGCTACAGGCTTTAAGTCGTTCTCCTATATATTGAGGCTTCTTGAAAACGGATATCTGAATGACAAGACCTTGCTGCTGATCGACGAGCCGGAGGCTCATCTGCATCCGCAATGGATCGTCGAATTCGCCCATGTGCTTGTCCTGCTCAACAAAGAGACAGGAACGAAGATCATGGTGGCAAGCCATAATCCGAATATGGTTGATGCGATAAACGCCATTGCGAGGAAAGAGAAGGTGGAGGACAGGACACATTTCTATCTGGCAGAGGAATCGGAACAACGCTTTAAATATGTCTATAAGGATCTGGGACAAAATATCGAGGAGATATTCAAATCGTTCAACATGGCCTATCATAAAATAGAGCAATATGGAAGCTTTGATATATGACAACGGAATCATAACGGAGCATAAATTGTATCCTGTATGCGGAAAGAAACTGCAGGATGTTTCGGAAAAAGACTACCACGGCAAGAAATATTTTGATGAGCATATTGAGTGTCTCGACATGGACGAATATGAGAAGGAAGCATGTCGTGCCGGAGATAGAAAAGAAACGGTTGATGCGGTCATAGGGATAAAAAAGCACTTAGGCAAGAACAATTTCTCGGATTCCTATCTTATGCTGCTGGAACTCAGAATGGGATATGAAAACGTGAAAAATCTGTCCGGAACGAAATTGACCGATAAGGTTTCGCATACCCAAGAGATACTGGGCAGAGATAAGCCTTTGTATGGTACCATTTATTTCGTATTTGAAAATAGAGTGGCGCAGAGGGCCCTATCTATGTTCCATAGCATAAAACGGGCAAACAGAAATCTAAAAAACTGTGAGCCGATGTCAACTGATGACTTTAACAAATACATTAAGCCTAGAAGCAGCTATCCCTATGAAGCGGAAAATGATGTCGCAGAGATAAGAAGGCAGCTGGACATAAACAGCTATCCGGACGACATAAACAAGTTTCTTGGAATAATGCGATATTGGTGTGACAAAGCCCTGCAATATAAACAAAAATATAATATAGACGAATACAATATAATCAGCCCGGAGCTGAAAGCAATATGGCATGAGTTCCGTTCAAATAAAGACATCGAACTGACGGATGACAATAAATTGGATATCGAAATCATGGAAGAGGATTATACGGAATTAAGGGATTGACAATGGCATAGGTAGTGTAACAATGTCAAGGCTCGGTTCCTTATATATGTTTTAACCTCAGATGGGGAATGATTTTAATCGCGTTTTCAAGATGAGGAGCTTTCCTGATTACAACGCCACACATAATTTCATACCTATCTCCAAACTTTTGGCAGTATCTCACTGCGTATGACCGAGATAAGTCGGCCTGAGGAGGGAGGATACAAAGTTAATGGAGTATTTTAGGTCTGCATGCTTGCGTATGTGCTCAGAAATTTGTACTTTTGTGAAGTGCATAGTTTGTATGTTTAGTGGTTTGAACACTCCTAAACTACAAATACCGGGCCGGCACACAGGTGTCGGCCCT
>ERZ779913.300-NODE-300-length-22031-cov-2.24741_pt1 | contig 22031 bp, 22 predicted proteins | sample MGYA00511547_ERZ779913 | MGnify/ENA primary metagenome ERZ779913 (study PRJEB29588, sample SAMEA2149539) | human gut metagenome | biome: human gut; feature: human-associated habitat; material: faeces | place: Denmark | collected 2008/2010 ...
GCAGCAGCATATTAGCGGTTTTGCCGTGTTTTCCCAGCGTATATACATGTGGGTGCTGGCAAAAGATAAGTCGGTTAGTATAAGGCTTTTCGTGAAGTTTTGCTTCAATCAGTTGGTCAAAGAGAACAGTTTGTCGTTGCCAGGCTGCTTCATAGGAAACAATTCCCCAGTTTTCAGTTATCATCATGGCATTCTAATCTTAATAGGTTACATTTTGCAAAGAAAGAATTTTTCCATGGGAATGGCAAAGATTTACAAAAAGAATTCCTTTTTCCATGACAATTCGCGAAGTTATGCTATATTTGTAGACATAGAAATCATCACTGATTATAAAGTTCTGAATATGATGAAAAAAATACAGGGAGGAATCTTTTCCTCCATTTTATGTGGAGCGCTTTCCACAATGGTATTGCCTGGGTGTACCGGAAACCGGTCGGCAGAAGGAAGCCGTCTTTCTGTAGATTCCATACCGATGGATACCACCGTGTATCTGGATGCGTCCAACCCCAAAGCTCCCAAATGTCAGATTAAAATTAATTTCAAATATTTACGTTCGGCCGAAGCGAACGATTCGCTGACGGAAGTCATCAACAAGGTGCTGGAGGAGGCGTTTTCGAGCGCCCATGCCGGAGCCGCTTCTCCGCAGGCCTTCGTGTCTGCCATCAAGGAAAGTCTGGCGAGCGATTACCTGAAAGACGTGCAGAAGAATTATGAAACGGATGTGAAGAACGGCATGAAGGCGGACGAGATTCCCGACTGGTATAATTATGAGTATGAGATAAACTCTGAGCTTACGGAGGGCAAAGACAGCATCTGGAATTATTCGGTAACCACCTTCCAGTACACGGGAGGAGCACATCCCAGCAGTTGGGGACACTGGGTCAATGTAGATGCCCGCAACGGACGCGAACTGACTAAGGAGAAGGTGTTTCGCAAAGGAACGGACGAAGATATATGCAAACTGATATTTGTCAGACTGCTGGAGGAGGCGAACAGAAAGCTGGAGACTGATACGCTGACCTGTCTGGAAGGTTTGAACCAGATGGGCATCCTGCTGGATACGGATTTGTATGTGCCCGATAATTTCCGGATCGGGAAAGATGGGGTGACTTTCCTCTACAACCAGTATGACATCGCTCCTCGCCCGATGGGACAGTTCGAACTGACGGTGCCTTATGAAGAAATAAACACTTACTTAATCAAGAAATAATCGTACATGGATATCATTTTGAAATATTTTCCCGACCTGACCGAGACGCAGAAACAGCAGTTTGCGGCGTTGTATGACTTGTACACCGACTGGAACAGCAAAATCAACGTGATTTCACGCAAGGACATCACCAATCTGTATGAGCATCATGTGCTGCATTCGCTGGGCATCGCGAAAATTATCCATTTCCGACCAGAAACTGAAATTATGGACTTGGGCACGGGCGGAGGCTTTCCCGGTATCCCGTTAGCCATTTTATTTCCCGACACGCATTTCCACTTGGTAGACAGCATCGGCAAAAAAGTAAAGGTGGCTACGGAAATCGCACAGGCTATCGGACTGAAGAACGTGACCACCCGTCATTGTCGTGCCGAAGAGGAGAAGCAACAATTTGACTTTGTGGTAAGCCGGGCGGTGATGCCGCTCACAGACTTGTTGAAGATTATCCGGAAGAACATTCGGAAGGAGCAGCACAATGCCCTTCCCAACGGGCTGATTTGTCTGAAGGGAGGCGAGCTGGAAAAGGAGGTCATGCCCGTGAAACATCAGGCACTCGTCTACGACTTGAAGGATTATTTTGAAGAAGAATATTTCGAGACCAAAAAAGTGGTCTATGTAACCATTAACGGATAATAATCGTATGCTGAAAATAAAATCATTTGAATTCAATATGTTTCCGGTCAACTGCTATGTAGTGTGGGATGATGAAACACTACAGGCAGCTGTGATTGATGCCGGATGTTATTATAAGGAAGAACAGCAGACTTTGAAGAAATTCATTACGGACAACCAACTGACGGTGGTTCATCTGCTGAACACGCACTTGCATTTGGACCATGTATTCGGCAATGCGTTCATGCTTCGGGAGTTCGGATTGGGCACAGAAGCCAGCGAGAAGGATGAGTTCCTTTTGCCGCGTATCGGAGAATATTGCCGGATGTTTGGATTTCCGTTGAACGAAGAACCTCCTGCCATGGGCAAGTCGCTTGCCGATGGAGACAAGGTGCAAATAGGACAGCAAGAATTGAAGGTGATTGCCGTGCCAGGACATTCACCGGGCGGACTGGTGTTCTATAGTGAGTCACAACGATGTATATTCAGTGGTGATGTCTTGTTCCGGGGCAGTATTGGACGGGCTGATTTGGAAGGAGGTAATTTCGAGCAGTTACGCGACAGTGTCATGTCGCGGTTACTGGTACTTCCCGATGAAACAGTCGTTTATCCGGGACATGGAAATACCACGACTATCGGATATGAAAAGATGAACAATCCTTTCTTCCGTTGAAAAGCTGTTTTTTACCTGAAACCATAAATCTTAGTATAAATCATGAAAACAACGACATTCGCAAACCGACACATCGGCATTGGGGATAAAGAACTTTCCCTGATGCTGGAAAAAATTGGGGTCAAAAGCCTGGATGAACTGATTGGCAAGACCATTCCGGCCAATATCCGGTTGAAGGAACCGCTGAAACTGGCTCCTGCCATGACGGAACGCGCATTTGCCACGCATATCGGTCAACTGGCTGCCCAAAATAAATTATATAAGACTTACATCGGATGCGGATGGTATGACACCGTGACTCCGGCTGTCATCCAACGCAACGTATTCGAGAACCCGGTGTGGTATACATCTTATACTCCCTATCAGGCTGAAATTTCACAGGGAAGACTGGAAGCTTTGCTGAACTTTCAGACCGTAATCAGTGACCTGACCGCTATGCCATTGGCCAATTGTTCCTTGCTGGATGAGGCTACTGCAGCTGCTGAGGCGGCAACAATGATGCACGGATTGAGAAGTCGTGCACAGCAGAAGGCACAGGCCAACGTGCTGTTCGTGGATGAGGAAATCTTTCCGCAGGATTTGGCGGTAATCCGTACCCGTGCCATTCCGCAGGGTATCACGGTGAAGGTCGGTAGTTACAAGGATTTGACCTTTACACCCGACTTGTTTGGCTGTATCATACAGTATCCGAACAATAGCGGAAGCATCGAAGACTACCGGGCATTTACAGAGCAGGCACATGCGGCTGGATGTAAAGGGGCTGTAGCCGCTGATATCTTAGCACTGGCTATTGTTACTCCTCCGGGAGAATGGGGAGCTGATATCGTCTTCGGAAGCTCACAGCGTTTGGGTGTGCCGATGTTCTACGGAGGTCCTTCGGCTGCTTATTTTGCTACACGGGATGAATACAAACGCAACATGCCGGGACGTATCATCGGCTTGTCAAAAGACAAATACGGACGCTTGTGCTACCGTATGGCCTTGCAGACTCGTGAGCAGCACATCAAACGTGAAAAAGCTACTTCCAACATCTGTACCGCTCAGGCTTTGCTGGCTACGATGTCTGGATTCTATGCTGTGTACCACGGGCCGGAAGGTATCCGTGAGATTGCAGAACAGGTGCATGCCGTAGCTGTATGGGTAGCTGAACAGTTGGTTCGTCTGGGCTATAAACTGCGTCACGACACGTTCTTCGATACCCTGAGAATCCAGTTGCCGGACAATGTAACGCTACAAGAAGTACGCACCATTGCCTTGGGCAAGGAAATCAACTTGCGTTATTTCGACAATGGAGACGTAGGTATCAGTGTAGACGAAACAACCACACAGGCTGATGCCAAACGACTTGTCAACTTGTTTGCTGTAGCGGCAGAAGAGCCAACACATGATGTTGGACCGATTCCTGCAACTGCTCCCCTGCCGGAAGTTTTCCAGCGTAAGAGTGCATACCTTACTCATGAAGTGTTTAACAAGTACCATACGGAAACGGAGATGATGCGTTACATCAAGCGCTTGGAGCGCAAGGATATTTCATTGGCTCACTCTATGATTTCATTAGGTTCTTGCACCATGAAACTGAATGCGGCTGCCGAAATGTTGCCGCTGAGCAATGCGGCCTGGATGAACATACATCCACTGGTGCCGGAAGACCAGGCAGTAGGCTATCAGACGTTGATACAGAACCTGTGCGAGCAGCTGAAGACCATCACGGGGTTTGCGGGAGTTTCTCTCCAGCCGAATTCCGGAGCTGCTGGTGAATATACAGGATTGCGTGTCATCCGGAGCTATATGGAAAGCATTGGACAAGGTCACCGTCATTTGGTATTGATTCCGGCATCGGCACATGGTACCAACCCCGCTTCTGCCGTACAGGCGGGATATGAGCCGCTGACTTGCGCCTGCGACGACCATGGGAACGTAGATTTGAACGATTTGCGCGAGAAAGCAGAAGCACACAAGGACGAACTGGCTGCCTTGATGATTACGTATCCGTCCACTCACGGTATCTTTGAGGAGGAAATCAAGGAAATTTGTCGGATTATCCACTCTTGTGGTGCACAGGTATACATGGATGGTGCTAACATGAATGGACAGGTAGGGTTGACGAATCCGGGTACCATCGGAGCCGATTTGTGTCACTTGAACTTGCACAAGACCTTCGCCAGTCCTCACGGAGGTGGGGGCCCGGGTGTAGGTCCGATTTGTGTATCTGAACATTTGGTACCGTTCTTGCCGGGACATGTAAGCAAGGGCAATCCGACGAATGAAGTGTCGGCTGCACCTTACGGAAGTGCGGGTATCTTGCCTATTACCTACGGATACATCTGCATGATGGGAGCTGAAGGGCTGAAGAGAGCTACCCAGGTGGCTATCCTTAATGCCAACTACCTGGCCGCTTGCTTGAAGGATGCGTATGGCGTGGTATATTGCGGTAAGAACGGTTTCGTGGGTCATGAAATGATTCTGGAATGCCGGAAACTGCACGAAGAAAGCGGCATCTCGGAGAACGATATTTCCAAGCGTCTGATGGACTATGGTTATCATGCACCTACCCTCTCCTTCCCCGTACACGGCACCTTGATGATTGAGCCGACCGAGAGTGAAAGCAAGGCCGAACTGGACAACTTCATTGAGGTTATGGTACATATCCGGGAAGAGATTGCCGAGATTGAAAGTGGAAAGGCCGACAAGGAAGACAACGTACTGGTGAACTCACCGCATCCCGAATACGAAATTGTAGGAGATAACTGGACGCATCCTTATAGCCGGGAAAAGGCGGCTTATCCTATTCAGAGTGTACGCGACAACAAGTTCTGGATCAATGTGGCTCGCATTGACAACACGTTGGGCGACCGGAAGCTGCTCCCTACGCGCTACGGGAGTTTTGAGTAAATCACTGTGAGGCGGTTTCGTTTTTTTGAATCGCTTCTGTACGGAAATAAAAAGAGCCGTTGCATTTCTTCGTCCGTGAGGGGATGCAGCGGCTCTTTTCTTGTATATCGGCTGGAAGTCGGTTGTCTTCAGAAAAGAGGCGTCGGAAACATGGAACTGACAGGTTCCTTCTGTCAAATTTAAAGCATTTCTACTTTTGCACAATAAAAATGAAAGTTTCTGTTTGGTTTTAGTTTATTATTTCTATATTTGTAGGCCAAATAACAGAAAATAATATGAGAAACACACAAATGTACTTGCATCCTGAAGTGGAAACGATGTCAAGAAAAGACATAGAGAAACTTCAGTTGCAGCGATTAAAAGCTACAATCAATCGTTGCATGCATTCTCCTTTTTACAAGGAACGCTTTCAGCAATGCGGAATCAAACCAGAAGATATACAGTCGTTGGAGGATTTGCAGCGTATTCCCTTCACCACTAAACAGGATTTGCGCGACCATTATCCTTTCGGACTCTCTGCCGTGCCGTTGGAGGAAGTGGTACGTCTGCATTCGTCCAGTGGCACCACGGGTACTCCGACCGTCATTCTGCACACGCAGCACGATTTAGAGGAATGGGCCAATGCCGTGGCCCGCTGCCTGTATATGGTGGGACTCCGCAAGGGCGATATTTTCCAGAACTCTTCGGGCTACGGCATGTTTACCGGGGGACTGGGATTCCAGTATGGTGCCGAACGCTTGGGCATGCTGACCGTTCCCGCAGCGGCAGGCAATACCAAACGCCAGATTAAGTTTATCACTGATTTCGGAACGACAGCTCTCCATGCCATTCCGAGTTATGCTGGACGCCTGTACGAGGTGATGCAGGAAATGCACATCGATCCGCGGCGGGATACGCACCTCAAGACCTTGATTATCGGGGCGGAACCTCATTCCGACGAGCAGCGTCGGCGTATAGAGAACATGCTGGGCGTCAAGGCCTATAATTCTTTCGGCATGTCGGAAATGTGTGGTCCGGGTGTGGCCTTCGAATGTCCGGAACAGAACGGACTCCACATCTGGGAGGACTATTACATTGTGGAGATCGTAGATCCCGTGACATTGGAACCGGTGCCCGAAGGCGCAGAGGGGGAGGCGATGCCGTTGCTCCGCTACCGTACGCGCGACCTGACCCGTATCTTGCCGGGCGATTGTCCTTGCGGGCGTCACCACAAGCGGCTCGATCGTATGAAGGGACGTAGTGACGACATGATAATTCTCAAGGGCGTGAACATCTTCCCCATCCAGATTGAAAACATCCTGTTGCAGTTCAAGGAGCTGGGCAACGAGTATCTCATCACCCTGACCAACCTCGATGCCAACGATGAGATGACGGTGGAAGTGGAATTGAACGACTTTACCGATGATTACGGCTTCCTCCAGAACCTGACCAAGGAAATTACCCGCCAGCTGAAAGATGAGATTCTGATTACTCCGCGTGTCAAGCTCGTGCCCAAGGGAAGCCTGCCCGTACAGGAAGGTAAGGCCGTGCGTGTGAAAGATTTACGAAAAACATTGATTTAAAAAGAAAAAGATATGACCATACATCAGTTATCTGTTTTTGTAGAAAACAAGTCGGGTACACTATTGCAGGTGCTTGAGTTGTTGAAGGAAGCCCACATTCAGTTGATTGCTTCCACCATTTCCGATACCGTGGAATACGGTATCTACCGTATCATCTGTTCCGAGCCTCTCCGTGCCTTTCACGTGTTGAAGGATGCCGGTATTTCGGCCAATGTGTCCGAAGTTTTTGCCATTAGCCTGGATAATGAACCTGGACGGGCAGCCGATGCCATTCGTAGCTTCAGTGAGAGGGGCATAGGTATCTCCTACCTCTATTCCTTCCTGTTGGGTGGAAAAGGTATCCTGGTGTTCCGCACCGACAATCCGGAAAAGACGCGTGAAGTCATTCTGGAGCGCGGGTTGCGTTATATTGAAGAAAAAAACTTGACAGAAATGGGTTAACGGAACGTCAGTCGGCGGTTGCAGATGAAATTGACGGCGCCATAGACGAAGAGTCCGAGGAATTGTGCCAGATACTCGTTGCAGTGAAGAAGCTCCACGAGCATGAGTAGAAAAAGGAATTGTGCACTGTAAGCCAATGCGAAGGCTCCAATAAAAAATAGCATCTGATGCCAGATGCTATTTTTTTTGTCATCTGTTTCAAGGGGAAAGATCCAATATTTACACCAAATGAAGTTGTGAATCTGTGCTACGATGTACGCACATACATTTGCAATAAGGTAACTTTCTCCTTCGATGTGCATCAGTAGCCAAACCACTACGGCTGCAATCAAGGCATTGAGCGTACCTACTATGGCAAAGCGTATTACGCGTACAGTTTCCTTCATTCAGTTCCTTTCTCTCTTATCTTTTCCTTGAAACGTATGGTGTGTATTATTTGTTATCTTCTAAATCGACTTTCAGATGCAGTTCATCCAATTGTTTTTGATCGAGGAAGCCAGGAGCATCCAGCATCACGTCACGTCCGGAGTTGTTCTTCGGAAAGGCGATGCAGTCGCGGATAGAATCCAGACCGGCAAACAGAGATACCCAGCGGTCGAGTCCGTAAGCCAGACCTCCGTGAGGGGGTGCACCGAACTTGAAGGCATTCATCAGGAAGCCGAACTGTTCCTGTGCCTTTTCTGGAGTGAAGCCGAGGATTTCGAACATCTTGGCCTGCAGTGCAGAGTCGTGGATACGGATAGAACCACCTCCTACTTCCACACCGTTGACTACCATGTCATAGGCATCGGCACGTACAGCTGCCGGATCAGTATCCAGCAATGGAATATCCTCGTCTTTTGGATGAGTGAACGGATGGTGCATAGCCATCAGACGGCCTTCTTCTTCGCTCCATTCGAACATCGGAAAATCAACCACCCACAGGCAAGCGAATTTGTTCTTGTCGCGCAGGCCCAGCTGGTTACCCATCTCCAGACGCAGTTCAGAAAGCTGCTTGCGGGTCTTCATGGCATCGTCGCCACTCAGAATCAGAATCAAGTCACCCGGTTTGGCACCGAAGGCTTCTTTCATCTTCTGCAATACATCTTGGCTATAGAATTTGTCCACACTTGACTTCACTGTACCGTCAGCTTCGATGCGGGCATATACCATACCTTTGGCACCGATTTGCGGACGTTTCACGAATTCAGTCAGGTGATCCAGCTGCTTGCGGGTATAGTGAGCGGCTCCTTCTGCACAGATACCACCGATGTAGGCTGCATTGTCGAATACAGAGAAACCGTAACCTTTCAGTACATCCATCAGTTCTACGAACTTCATGCCGAAACGCAAATCCGGTTTGTCGCTTCCGTAGTACTTCATGGCATCCGACCACGGCATCCGCTGGAACGGTTCTGTCAGTTCCACGCCACGCAATTCCTTGAACAGGTGCTTGGCCATGCCTTCAAACATATTGATAATGTCTTCCTGTTCCACGAAACTCATTTCGCAGTCAATCTGAGTGAATTCCGGCTGGCGGTCGGCACGCAGGTCTTCATCGCGGAAACATTTTACAATCTGGAAATAACGGTCGAAACCGGAAACCATTAGCAACTGCTTCAGGGTCTGCGGAGACTGAGGCAGAGCGTAGAACTGACCTGGGTTCATACGAGAAGGCACTACGAAGTCGCGTGCACCTTCCGGAGTAGAACCGATCAGCATCGGAGTTTCCACTTCCAAGAAACCTTTGCTGTCCAGGTAGCGGCGAACTTCCATTGTCATGCGGTGACGCAGTTCCAGGTTCTTGCGTACGGCTGTACGACGCAAGTCCAGGTAGCGGTATTTCATACGAAGGTCATCTCCTCCGTCCGTATTGTCTTCAATGGTGAAAGGAGGTGTCTGTGCCGTGTTCAGAATATTCAGTTCTGATACGATGATTTCAATCTCTCCTGTCGGGATATTGGCATTTTTGCTGGAACGTTCGCTCACCGTTCCTTTTACCTGAATCACGTATTCACGTCCCAGGTGGTTGGCACGTTCACAGAGTTCAGCATTCACTTCAGTGTTGAACACCAACTGTGTGATGCCATAACGGTCGCGGAGGTCCACAAATGTCATTCCTCCCATCTTACGTGTACGCTGCACCCATCCGGCCAGTGTCACGTTCTTGCCTGCATCGGCGAGTCGCAACTCACCGCAAGTATGACTTCTAAACATATCCTTTTTAAATGTTAGTTTTATCTTTTTGACAGGCAAAGGTAGCACCTATTTTTCATTTATGCAATAAAACCCATATCCAAAGGACAAATATGAATGAATAAAGAATGTATATTTTCGAAAAATCCATAGGCGGTTGAAGGTTTATTCCAAAAAATATCTATTTTTGCTCAGTAATAACTCAATTAAGATCATTTTATTTCATTATTTTATGGCAACAGAACATGTAAAATGCCTGATCATCGGATCAGGACCTGCAGGATACACGGCAGCTATCTACACCAGCCGTGCCAATCTTTCTCCCGTACTTTATGAAGGCATCCAACCTGGCGGACAGTTGACCACCACTACCGAAGTCGAGAATTTCCCCGGCTATCCGGAAGGTGTGACCGGTCCCGTGCTGATGGACGACCTGAAGAAACAGGCCGAACGCTTCGGAGCCGATATCCGTAACGGAATTGTCACAAAGGCCGACCTAAGCAAAGCACCCTACACTTTCGTGGTAGACGATGAAAAAGAAATCACCGCTGATACGGTTATCATTTCTACCGGTGCCACAGCCAAATACTTGGGACTGGAAGACGAAAAGAAATACGCCGGCATGGGTGTGAGCGCCTGTGCCACTTGCGACGGATTCTTCTATCGCAAGAAAACCGTGGCTGTAGTAGGTGGTGGCGACACAGCCTGCGAAGAGGCTGTTTACTTGGCCGGGTTGGCCAGCAAGGTGTACCTCGTGGTACGCAAGCCTTATCTCCGTGCTTCCAAAATCATGCAGGAACGCGTGCTGAACCATCCGCATATTACCGTATTGTTTGAACACAATGCCGTAGGGCTGTTCGGTGAGAACGGCGTGGAAGGTATGCACGTAGTAAAACGTATGGGTGAACCCGACGAAGAACGCTACGATATAGCCATCGACGGATTCTTCCTGGCCATCGGCCACAAACCTAATTCTGACATCTTCAAGCCGTGGGTAACCACCGATGAAACCGGTTACATTGTGACGGAAGGAAATACTCCCTGCACGGGCGTTCCGGGCGTCTTCGCTGCCGGTGACGTAGCCGATCCGCATTATCGACAGGCTATCACAGCCGCCGGAAGCGGATGTAAGGCTGCCATTGAGGCAGAGCGTTACCTCTCGGCCAACGGACTTCTCTAATCTTATTCACAATCTAATCAAAAAAATTACAATGAAGATTTTTAAACTGAAAAGAACTGTGGCGGCAGTCATCTTGGTGGGAGGTGCCATGACGGCCTTCGCACAGCAGATGCCGCCCATTCCGACCGATCCTAACGTGCGCATCGGTAAGTTGGACAACGGATTGACCTATTACATCCGTCACAATGCGTTGCCGGAACATCAGGCTGACTTCTACATTGCGCAGAAGGTGGGTTCCATCCTGGAAGAAGACGATCAGCGTGGTCTAGCCCACTTCCTGGAGCACATGTGTTTCAACGGAACTACACATTTCCCGGGCAACTTGCTACGGGAGTATCTGGAAAGCATCGGCGTGAAGTTCGGTACCAACCTGAACGCTTATACTTCAGTAGATGAAACGGTGTACAATATTGATAATGTACCGGTCATTCGCGACGGAATCATTGACTCTTGTCTGTTGATTCTGCACGACTGGGCTAACGACCTGACTCTTGACCCGAAGGAAATCGACAAGGAGCGTGGGGTTATCCATGAAGAATGGCGTACGAGTAGTGGCGCCATGATGCGTATGTACGAAAAGGTGTTCCCTGTCATTTATAAGGATAGCAAGTATGCTTACCGTCTGCCTATCGGAACCATGGAAGTGGTTGATAATTTCCCCTATCAGGCTTTGAGAGACTATTATGAGAAATGGTATCGTCCCGACCAGCAAGGCATCATCGTGGTGGGTGACATTAATGTGGACAGCATCGAAAACAAAATCAAGCGGATGTTCTCTCCCATCGAAATGCCGGCCAATGCGGCTGAACGCAAATACTTCCCGGTGCCCGACAACGACGAACCGATTATTGCTGTAGCCAAAGACAAGGAACAACAGTTCCCGATTGTATATTTGATGCACAAGCATGATGCGGTGCCCAACGATCAGAAGAACAACATGGGTTATCTGGTGATGAATTATATGATTTCTTCCATCGAAAGCATGCTTAACAGCCGTCTGAACGAGCTGACCCAGCAGGCCAATCCGCCGTTCATCGAAGCAGGTGTGAGTGATGGCGATTTCATCGTAGCCAAGACCAAGGATGCGTTCATGGCGTATGCGGCTGCCAAGGAAGACGGTATCCTCCTGACTACCGAAACTTTGATGCGCGAATTGGAACGTGTGCGTCAGTTCGGATTTACAGCCAGCGAATATGCCCGTGCCAAGGCGGATTACCTGCGCGGACTGGAATCTGCCTATAACGAACGCAACAAGCAGCGCAACGGTGCTTACGTAAACGAATATGTACGCAACTTCATTGACAATGAACCGATTCCGGGCATCGAAAATGAATATGCCATTATGAACCAGGTGGTGCCGAATATTCCGGTAGACGCCATTAACCAGGTGATGAAACAGCTCATCACGGAAAAGAACGTAGTGCTCAGCGTGTTCTGTCCTGAAAAGGAGGGTATGAAATACCCGACGGAGGCCGAACTGAAAGCCGTATTGGATAAGGTGAAAGCCGAAAAACTGACTCCGTATGTGGACAAGGTTTCCGACGAACCGTTGATTAAGGATAAACCGCAAGCCGGAAAGGTGGTCAAGACAGAACAGGGCGTGTTCGGTTCTACCATCCTGACCCTGAGCAACGGTGTGCGCGTCATCCTGAAACCGACCGATTTCAAGGCCGACGAAGTACGTATGCAGGCCTTCAGTCCGGGTGGAACTTCTCAGTTCGACGACAAGGATGTACTGCAGTTTGCCCTGATCAGCCAGATTGCCTCTTTAGGGGGTTTGGGTAACTTCAACTCTGTAGATTTGGACAAGGTATTGGCTGGAAAAATGGCATCTGCCAGCGCACAAGTCAATACTCTGACTGAAGGATTGTCTGGTAGCTGCTCTCCGAAAGACCTTGAAACCATGCTTCAGCTGACTTACTTGCGCTTCACGGCGCCGCGTATGGATCAGGAAGCCTTCACTTCTTTCATTACCCGTAACAAAGCGGCTCTGGCCAACCAGGAAGCTGACCCGATGACCGCGTTCAGTGACTCTATTACCGTAGCACTCTACAACCATCATCCGCGTGCTTTGTCTATGAAAGCCGACATGCTCGACAAGATTGACTACAACAAGGTAATGGAACTGTATAAGAACCGTTTTGCCGATGCCAGCGACTTTACCTTTATTTTGGTGGGTAACATTGATGAAAAGACAGCTACTCCGCTCATTGAACAGTACCTGGGTGCCCTGCCGGCAACGAAACGCAACGAACACTTCCGTGATACCAAGATGGATATCCGCAAGGGAATGTACGAAAACAATTTCGTGAAAGAACTGGAGACTCCGAAGGCCAGCGTGCTGATGGTTTATTCCGGCGACTGCAAGTATGACATGAAGAACAAGCTGCAGATGAGCATGCTCGGCCAGCTGCTCAACATGGTTTACCTGCGTACTGTACGTGAAGATGCCGGAGGAACTTACGGCGTAAGCTGTAGCGGAAGCCTGAGCAAGTATCCGAAGGAAGAAGGTGCCTTCCAGGTGTACTTCGATACCGATCCGAACCGTCGTGAAGATATGGTGAAACTCATCAACGAAGGCATTGAAGGATTCATTGCCAACGGTCCGGAAAGCGATGACCTGAGTAAGGTGAAGGAATACATGCTGAAGACCTACAAGCAGAACCAGAAAGAAAACGGTTACTGGATGGGTATCCTGAACACGTACTACTGGGAAAATCTGGATATGAATACCGGATACGAAGAAGCAGTGAACGCCATCACCGGCGACGACCTGAAAGCCTTTGCCAAGGCCTTCTTCGGACAGAAAAACGAAGTGGAAGTCAGCATGAGTTCTCCGGTAGAAAAATAAGGAAACAGAACAATTACTCCGCGTATGTTATTTACTGAAATACGGAGAAATCAAAAACTTGCTGCAAGGCGGAGTCCGATGTACGATCGGAACCGCTTTGCCAAGTTTCTGATTTATCTGTTTGTCGCATTTTGGGCAGCGTACCTCGTTTTAATCGGGGTTTCGCTGCCCTTTGTTTTTGAAAAAGGGTTTTCCGGAATGGAACCCTATGATGTGCTCAATGCCTGCTTGCCGGGCATCCTGTTTTTGGATTTTCTGCTGCGTTTCCTTTTCCCGACTCCTACGCAGGAAATCAAACCCTATCTCTTGTTGCCGGTCAGAAAACAACAACTGATTAATGTCCTGCTCGTACAGGTGGGACTGAAGGCGTTCAATCTGTTCTGGCTCTTTTTATTTGTACCTTTTGCGGCCATGACCGTGGTCCGTTTCTTCGGTATAGCCGGTGTGGTAGGCTATGCGGCTGCTGATGGTGGCCAACGCCTATTGGAGCGTACTGGTGCGTACGCTGCAACGCCGTCATACGGCTTGGGTGCTTCTCCCTCTCGGGTTCTATGGCCTGCAGTTACTGGCAGAATTCCTATTCCCGGAAGGAGGCATCAGCAGTTTCTTCATGACATTGGGCGAGGCCTTTATGCAAGGCCGCGTACTGGCCTACCTGGGCGTACTGGCCGTGATTGCGCTATTGGGCTTCCTGAACAGCCGGGTACAGATGGCTTGTATCTATAGCGAACTGAATCGCCGGGAAAAAGTGCCGCAAAGCAAACATGCCGGGCGCTACCGTTTCCTCGACCGTTTCGGACTGACGGGAGAATATATGAAACTGGAGCTGAAGATGATATTCCGCAACAAGGCTCCCCGGAAGAATTTCCAGATGATGACTGTGGTCATCGTATTGTTTGCACTGAGCCTGCTGGGGCTCAGCCATACCGGTGAGGAAGAATTTTTCGGTCTGCACCTGTATGTGGTGTATTGCTTCACGGGATACGCCATCAGCATCTTGTCGCGTATCATGGCCTATGAAGGTAACTACCTCGACGGACTGCTGATGCACCCCGGTTCCCTGCTTCATCTGTTCCGGGCCAAATACTATGTGTACTCTCTGCTGTTGGTCATTCCGCTGGTGTGCATACTGCCTGCGCTTATTTGGGGAGGCACCTCCGTCCTGCTGGTCTTCAGCCAGTTGGTCTACACAGCCGGTGTCACTCTTCCGGTCATCATGCTGCTGGCCCTTGTGAACCGGAAGACCGCCCCGCTGGACGCTTCCCTCATGGGAAAAGGCCAGTGGAACTCTCCCTATCAGGCTTTGAGCGTAGCTTTTGCCTTTTTTATGCCGATAGCTCTCTGCCGGATTCTGTTCTTTTGGATGGAACCTTCTACAGCCTATCTGGTTTGTGCCCTGCTGGGCCTGCCGGGCATCCTGCTTCATCCCCTTTGGTGCAGGGCACTCTACCGGAAAGTGTTCCAGAAGCGACATTCACTTTTGGAGAATCTGCGCGAAACGAGGTAACTTTTTTATTTGTAACCAATCACAAAGAATCCTTATGGAAATCAAGATACAGAACTTGAAAAAGACGTATGGCAGCAAGACGGCTGTCGAGATTCCCAACTACACCCTGCAAGCGCCTGAAATATTGGGCTTGATGGGCAACAACGGTGCCGGAAAAACCACTCTCTTCCGTCTGATGCTCGATTTGCTGAAAGCCGACAGCGGAAGCGTGTGCCTGGATGGTACCGACGTGTCACAAAGTGAAGACTGGAAGTTGCGTGTGGGAGCCTACATGGACGAGAGTTTTCTGATAGATTACCTCACCCCCGAAGAATATTTCCAGTTCTGCGGGCGCATGTATGGGTTCGATGCCGCTACCCTTCATGAACGCATTCATCGCTATGAACGTTTTCTGGGTGATGAAATCCTGAAAGAAAAGAAATACATCCGCAATCTTTCGGCAGGAAACAAGCAGAAGATGGGTATCGTCACCGCCCTGCTTCACAATCCGGAACTCGTCATTTTGGACGAGCCGTTCAACTTCCTCGACCCTACTTCACAGTCGCTGCTCAAGCACTTGCTCCAGCATTATTACGAGGAACATAAGGCCACTATCCTTGTGTCCAGCCACAACCTGAGCCACACCGTGGACCTCAGTACCCGTATTGTGTTGCTGGAACAGGGGCACCTGCTTCGCGACCTTGACAATGCCGACGGTGCCGCAGGAAAAGAGCTGGAAGACTATTTCGAGGTGAAGGAATAAAATGAAACAATCTTCAACAGGTTCTAAAATACGCTAAGTCGATTATCAGGTAACGAGAATATTGTGTACATTTGTTTTAAAATAACATGATATGTACAGAAACCGTATCACTCGTTTTTCGGTGTGCATGCTTGTATTGGTGTGCACACTTTTGTTTTCATCGTGCGGCACCCGTGCCCCTCGCGTGGACTACCGGGAACTGGCACGTGCGGCTGTACGTTTGGAAATGGACATTGATGCCGATGACAACCACCGCCTGTATGTGGAAGCAGCCGACTGGATTGGCGTACCCTACCGACACGGAGGAAACACTCACCGGGGAACAGACTGCTCAGGCTTTACGTCTGCCGTCTACAAGAAAGTGTATCACAAGAAACTGCAACGCAATTCGGAGGCCCAGCGGACAAAAGACTGCCGCAAGGTGAGCAAACGCAAGTTGCAGGAAGGTGACTTGGTGTTCTTCCATGACGGACGCCGCAAGAAGACTGCCAACCACGTAGGCATCTATCTGAAAGACGGAAAATTCATCCACGCCAGCACCAGTGCAGGGGTCATTGTCAGCCGGCTGGAAGAGCCCTACTACCGCAAATGCTGGATGCAGGGCGGACGAGTGAAAGGATTATAAATACGCACACGACATGGACTACGCATCACATTTATCTTCTAAACTGACTTTATTCCTATGTGCAGCCGGTATTCTTCCGGGCATGGCTCAGCAGCAGGAAAAAGAACTGCAGCTCAACATGGATGCCGTGAAAATGATTCAATTCGATTTTGACCCTTCGAGCAAACCGGAGAACAAGCCTCTGGAGGCTCCGCTCGACAAAAAATGGATGGACTTCAAGGTCGACTTGAAAGTGCCCCGCAGCCTGATTGATACCACCAAGGTGAAGAAACCCGAAGGATATGTCCGCATGGAACCCTACACCATCTGGACCCGTTTCGGAGAAGATCCCGTGTACGATGTGCTGGTGACCGGACGTCCCAAGAAATGGGAGATTTCCTGGACTCTGAATCCTAACCGAGTCTATAGGGATGAAAACTATGGGCGCAGCCTGATGCCTTCTACGGGAAGAGTGTACAGGGACCTCAATGCCCCGATAGGGCCAACTTTCGCCATCGGTGGACTTGATTTCATCGGTTTCCTCTACGATAATCTGTCTCCCCGTGGACGGATGCTGGCCCACAACCGCAAGCATGCCAATGCTTGGAAGACATATGCCGATTACGTACCTACCGCTGCTGATAGCTTGAAAGTGCCCAATTTCTACCGTTACACTGCTGCCCGGAAAGCCGATACCATCCGTACCATGCTTCCTTCCCAACCTGCTTTTTCGGGAGCCCCTCTCCTGCCCGTCTATGCCACTCCCGATTCCGTCAAGGCCACCCAGTCGACAGCAAAGCCAGACACCTTGGAAGTGCAGAAAAAGAAAAACCCGCAACCAGCCCAGGAGGAGGATGCGGGAAACTTGTATGAGTATATTCGCCGGAAAGAAGCCGAAGACTCCATCCGGCGCAAAGAATTCTTGCGGAAAGACCGAATCAGAAACAACCAGTACGATGTGCAGCGCGAAATCCAGCGTCTGCGCGACCGGCAGAACTGATCTTGTTTGTATTTATTTCTTGAATACGAAATATACGGCCAGAATCAGGCAGAAAAAGGCAGCCAGGTGATTCCACTTCAGTTCCATCTTGAACGCAATCATGGAGAATATCGTGAAGACCGTCAGCGTAATCACTTCCTGAATCACTTTCAGCTGCATGATGTCGAACGGTCCGCCACTGTCCTTGAACCCCAGTCGGTTGGCCGGTACTTGCAGACAATATTCAAAAAAAGCAATGGCCCAGCTGAACGCAATCACTCCAATGAGTGGCAATGCGGCAAACCAGCTGAACTCCTCACGCATCTTCAAGTGCCCATACCAGGCAAATGTCATGAAGATGTTCGAAAAAATCAGTAAAACGATAGAATAAATTCCGTGCGATAGCATATCTTTTTCCTTTATTTAAAAACCGGCGCAAAGATACGTTTTTTAAATGAAAAAGACATGCTATCGAGAGTTCTTCTTTTATTTATCCGTGCGCAGGAACTTCCACACGAGGGCACTGAAAGCTGCTCCCACAAACGGAGCCACGATGAAGAGCCAGAGCTGTTCGATAGCCTGTCCACCCTCCATCAAAGCCGGTCCAATACTACGAGCCGGGTTCACGGAAGTGCCCGTAATGGGGATACACACGATGTGAATCAATATCAGCGTCAATCCGATGGCCAGTCCCGCCAAGTTGCCGGCTCCCTTCTTTTCGTCCGTAGCCCCCAAAGCCACCAGCACAAAGATAAAGGTAAACACGGCTTCCGCCAGGAATGCCTGTCCCATGGCATCGGGTGCAAAGCTGTTGGAACCGGTTGCCGTCGGTCCTCCGTGTGCACCGGTAGATACTAACAATGCCAATATCAGCGAGCCGATGATGGCTCCTACTACTTGGAAGAGCATGTACATCAATGCCCGTTTGGTTTTCATTCCTCCCGAGAGCCATACTCCCAATGTGATGGCCGGATTAATGTGGCAACCCGATATGTTTCCGATGGTATATGCCATGGCGATGACAGAGAGTCCGAAAGCCATGGCCACTCCGATGGTTCCTACTCCGGCACCCACTGTGTCGGCTATTCCTCCTGCGAATACGGCACTGCCGCAACCCAATAAAACGAGGACCATTGTTCCGATTAATTCAGCAACATACTTTTTCATAAGCATTACATTTAAAATCTACGGACGTAAATTAGCGATTTATTTTGAGAAAAGCAAGAAAACAAGTGATTTATTTGCCTAAAAATCAAGGAGAAAGGATTTTCTGAAAAACACAAGTACGTTTCAGTCAAAACGCAAGTGCGTTTGAAGGAAAACGTAAAGGCGTTTCAGGTAAAACGCACTTGCGTTTTAAGGCAAATGCACTTGCGTTTTTTAGAAAATATTAGTTGTTTGATTATCAGATGATTACGGGTATGGATGGATGCGACTTAAATATAAGTCGTTTTTCGATATGCGGAGGGTGACGGTGAATATTCCCATCTACTGTGAGTTATTTTTTTGCTTCATAAGTGCGATACACCAAGTAACGACCCTTTGCTTGAATGCGGAAACCGTGGCCGGTCACTTCGTTCAGCGTTCCCTGCCACCAGCTATGGAAGTCATACAGCGGATACCTCAATCCTTCGCTCCGCAGCTGCACTGCATCCACATTGAATACAGACACCTGCTGACGGGGAAACCCTGCGAACTCCTCCGTATCAGCGGCGGGCATAAAAGACCCGTAATCGGTCAGCATCGCCACCTCCAGTCCCATCCGCTGGTATTCCATGAGCAGGCTGATGTTTCCCAGGGTATGGTCTTCCCGCTTGCCTGTAGCCCCCACGAGGACAATCCGTCGGATGCCCTTGGCAGCCAGAAAGGTAACGGCTTTCGTCTGGTCGTTGGTCTCTTGTTCAGAGATGCGGTGTATCCGGTCGTGAAAACGCACCCGGTTCGTTTCCGAGAGTGAATCTGGGTATCCGTCCGCTGTCCACCAGTGCATCTGTCCCTCCGTCGCAGCACACTACGTACGGCGAAGCATCCAGCACAGCCAGCGGGAACGGATGCGAAGGAAAATCGCCGTTGCCCACCACGACCGCTTCGGGCACAAAAGGCAAGACGCCCCGCATCCTTTCCTCTCTCTCAGGATTTATTTTATTAGATTCGTTGTGTTCCATCGTAATTTATTTAATTATTCGTTTTCAGTTTGTGTTTCAGAAATCATCTCTTTCCGCCATCTTCTCCATCCGAAGACAGCCACTACGGCATACACGCCGTAAAGCACCGCCGTGAAATACAGTCCTTTGTAGAGGTAAAGTCCGCAGCATACCCAGTCGACCACCATCCATACTCCCCACTGTTCCACGTATTTGCGAGCCAGCATCCACATTCCTATTACGCTCAAGGCCGTGGTGAAGCTGTCGGTCCAAGGTACATTGCTGTCGGTCCATTCAATCAGTATCCAGGCGATGGCCAGCCAGCATACCGAGAACACGGCCGTCAGAGGCAGATACACCTTGCGCGGCATGGAAGTGATGGGTAGTTCCGCGGCAGGTTGTGCCGGGTCCGTTTTCTTCTTTTTCCAGCTCCAGGCCATCCAGCCGTATATTGAGGCAAGCAGATAGTAGACATTGATTCCGAAATCGGCATACAGTCCGGCCTGATAATACACCACCAAATAGATGGCCGGCATGACGATGGATACCGGCCACAGGTAGATGCTGGCGCGATACTCCAGTGCCAGATAAATCAACCCCACGAGGGTTCCAAACAGTTCCAGGTAATTCATGGCGCAAAGATAGTGGAAAGCGGGGAAATTCCAGACAGAAATATAATGTGTTTGAAGAGCATGAGTGGAATCCTTTCATCTTCCGTCATTTGGGTATAAATATCCGTAAATAGTATACACGGGCCATAATATAAAACGGTTAATTTTGCTACAGGAAATCAGAAAAATACAAACCGTTAAACGATTGCATGATGAAAATACAAATGCTCCTTGCGCTTGCCGCATGGGTAATAAACAGTACAACGATTATGGCACAGGAAACTATCAAACAGACGGCTGGACGCGACCAGCTGGGAGAATTTGCTCCTAAATTCGCGGAATTGAATGACGACGTACTTTTCGGGGAGGTGTGGAGCCGGACCGATAAACTCGGGTTGCGCGACCGCAGCCTGGTGACCATCACTTCGCTCATCAGCCAAGGCATCACCGACAGCTCGCTGACTTACCACCTGCAGACAGCGAAACAGAACGGCATCACCCGTACGGAAATCGCTGAAATCATTACGCATATCTCTTTCTATGCCGGATGGCCGAAGGCATGGGCCGCTTTCCGTCTGGCCAAGGAAGTGTGGGCGGAAGACACCACTGGAGACGATGCCAAGGCTGCTTTCCAACGCGAAATGATTTTCCCTATCGGAGAACCCAACACGGCGTATGCGAAGTATTTTATCGGAAACAGTTACCTGGCTCCGGTATCCAAGGAACAGGTGCCTGTGGCCAATGTGACCTTTGAACCGGGATGTCGCAACAACTGGCACATCCACCAGGCTACCAAGGGTGGCGGACAGATGCTGATTGGTGTGGCCGGACGCGGCTGGTATCAGGAAGAAGGCAAAGAGCCTGTAAGCCTTACACCGGGTAAGGTAATCGTAATTCCAGCCGAGGTTAAGCATTGGCACGGTGCTAAAAAGGACAGCTGGTTCTCACACATCGCAACCGAAATGCCGGGCGAAGAATGTTCAAACGAGTGGTGTGAACCCGTAACCGATGAAGAATATAATAAACTCGGTTAATCGAAAGGTGGTTTCTGAATATGAAAAAAGTTATCGTTTATTATTCCTATCGTGGCAACACAAAAAGCATTGCCGAGATGATTCAGAAAAGCACGGGTGCTGACATTGCAAGAATCGAAACTGTTGTTCCGTATGACGGAGACTACAACTCGGTTGTAAATCAAGGACAGGATGAAGTAAACAGCGGATATTGTCCCAAAATAAAACCGCTTAATATTGACCTTAGCAAGTATGACGAGGTAATTCTCGGAACACCTGTTTGGTGGTACACTTTTGCCCCTGCAATGCACACATTTCTCAAGGAAAATGACCTTTCGGGCAAGACGGTTTATCCGTTTGCAACCAACGGCGGTTGGATTGGTCACACATTCAAAGATTTTGCAAATGCCTGCGGTACAGCCGATGTAAAGCAGGGAATGAATATCCGTTTTGATGAATCGGTTCTGCGTACACCAAAGTCTGAAATTCAAAAATGGATTGATTCAATTAAATAAGCCTTTCTGTAATGCGGTTCTACCGCAAAAATAAAAAAACTGTACAGCCTTTTTCGGTTGTACAGTTTTTGTTCTATATACTATTGTTTGCCCGACCTAACATTGTACGAATTTGCACAATTTGAGCCGTAGGGGCTTGTTAATCCTACCCGATAAAACCTTGAACGAACACAATAACAATCAGCACGGGGAGTGCGTATTTAAGGTACGGCTTCAGCACTCTTGAAAGTTTAAGACCTTTACCCGTGTTACATTCTTCAAAGTAATTGTCAAAGCCCCAGCCGAATTTTGTTGTGCAGAACAGGAGATAAACCATTGCA
>ERZ779913.308-NODE-308-length-21584-cov-6.20684_pt1 | contig 21584 bp, 17 predicted proteins | sample MGYA00511547_ERZ779913 | MGnify/ENA primary metagenome ERZ779913 (study PRJEB29588, sample SAMEA2149539) | human gut metagenome | biome: human gut; feature: human-associated habitat; material: faeces | place: Denmark | collected 2008/2010 ...
TTAGGGCTTACTCGGGACTTGCACCCGTTAGATAATGCTCATGCCGAGCGTACAAAGAAAGGGTCATGCCAAACTCTATGTTGCGTAATGACACGACCCTTTTTATTAATAATTACAATCTGTAATTTATGGGAGCAGTCATTTTAGTTTTGACACACCCGACTCCATTCATACTACAGACTCACCCGACTCGAATGCCCACCTTTGCAAGGCGGAATCATGTAAAAATCCAGATACTCTGTTGCCGGTTGGGATCTTACCCAACTCTATAAGATATTCTCTCATTACAGACTGTCACACGTTGTCAAGAAAAAGGTCAGAACTTGTTCAACTTTGATGTATTCAAATGAGATATACCCGATCCTTCAAACGAAGTCTTGTCTGCCGTTCCTGAAAGTGACACATTGATGTATCCGTCCGAATTCAAGTCAATGCTTTGACAGTTGAGCGCAAAATTAAAATTACCACCGCCACTGCAATAAAGCTTTGCATCATCACCGATAAAACTCATGGCATACTGACTATTTCCATCCACATCTATTGTCAGCCTATCTGCTTTCAATGTGCCCTTTCTTTGTTCCTGTCCAGAGTTGAATATGCTGATCGTCCGAGCCGTCACATCACCATCGTTGTTTGACAGCCCGCTGGTCTTGCACGTGTAACTGTCCGTCAAGTCGAACGTGCTGTTGACTTGACACATACCACTGTTGTTTAGCTCGACAGTAGTCCCCTTCACATGACCTGAGAACGTCAGCTGACCTGCATTCTTCATTTTCAGCGAACCAGTTATATCGCTGCTATTGAACAGCATAGAGCCCGTATTGTCCAATGATAACCATGTAGCATCCACCGTTGGCACCTCTATAGTCAGACTTCCAAGGTTGACGATATCCAGCCCGTCCCCATCCATGCATTTCAGGCTTTCTGCATTCAGTTTAAATGCTCCATTATTGCTTATACGAAGGCCATCACTATTGAATACTTTCGTGTGGAACTGCATGTCACCACCACTGTTCTTCAGCACGTTGATCTCAGGAGCTGTGACATACAACGTTACTTTCTTCTGTGTGGTGTTACCTGAATAAAAGGTCACGCCATTTACCATCTTGCACACGACATTTGAATTGGCATAGCCCTCACCTTTTTTTCTTTTCAGCATGAGGACAGAACCATTCTCCGATATATTGATTTTGTCGAGTACTTCCCGTTTTGCCCGCACCTTCACATTGTATTTCGCACCCGGCGTGTAGTGTATATCCACTGCCACATCCGATTCTATTCCACTGAAATTACTAAGGTTCAGTGTTTTTTCCACCTCACTGTTGTCCGTCTGACCGGACACAGTTATCGTATAGTTATCCGTTGTACTCCTACCGATACTACTGCATGACATCATATAGAATGCCATAGCAAAAACGACCAATGCTTTTATTTTCATAATATGTGTTTTAATTTCGTTCAGCATTTATCTGTAATACGCAGCATTATCACATTTGTGACATATAAATCACAACTTTTTGTTTAGTCCGACTATTTAAGCGATACGGCAGTCATGTAGCGCAGACAGCCATAGTCCAAAACAGTATTCATCCTTGAATCCATACGTTATATTTCTCTATACCTTATATTAACTCATTCTACTTCTCTGCTGTGCATCATACAACCGGTATTCAATAAAAAACTGCAATATCGAAATTGTATTTTTATTTACATTTAAAAGCCATGTACTTGCAGAAGGCCAAGACCATTTACCGGCAACTTAAGACCATCCTAATAAAGATCTCGATCCTTTGCCAAAATTGACGAACTTAAATCATTTCCTCCCATAACTGCCATAAAACCCCGAAATAATGCCCATTTAGAGGAATATATATTACTTGGCAAAGTAGCCATATGCTACTTGGGCATTGAATATTATGCTACTTGGGCATTGAATATTATGCTACTTAGGCATTGAATATTATGCTACTTGCCCAAGTAGCCATATACTACTTTTTGAGGGTAGCCTGTTAACTTTCCTTAATTTGACTAGACTGTTTTTCTTCTTATAAACAGAAACCATAGGCACCTTACGGAAAGTCATCCTAAAGAAGTAAGCCACTAACCAATAGTCGTACTATTTTTCTTGACATATAATAGCCTCAGATGCACAAGAGCCAAAACCTGAAGCTTACCGAAAGTGGATATAGCTTTCGATGGATATTCTATTTTGATCAATAGTATCCGCTTGTACTTTCATCCAAAATCCATTGCCAGCATCTGAAATGAAGTCGTCTTTAAAAAGCCCAATGACCAGTACTCTATATTTTGGAAACGTCATCTTTGTACTTAGAAGAATTCTTAGGAGCCCACAAATCAATATACCTAACGACAACCCTATTCGCCAAAACAATACAGGATCGTCTTTCTGCAGACTATTCCTAGAAAGGTGAGCAGCGAAACCATAAAGATGACAGAATAGCCAACTCTCTCATCACTACCTTATATATATACTACCTGAGACCAACCGCCGCCTGGAATGTGTCTGCATTACATCGGTAAGGTTATACCCATAGCAAGACACACCAGACAACTCACATAAGAAACTGAGAATGCGAAAGAAATAAAACAAAAATAAAGGAGAATACAAATGTTTATCAGTCCCTCGCTTGTAGAATACGAAACAATTTCCTATTTTTGCCGTTGACAACATCCTGCCGTCAACACCCCCTGCCACATCTCAAGACCACACAACTTACAAAAGACTTATCAGCTAACTGCCGGACTATGACAAAGCCTATCAACTTCAACCTCCTCCAACTGGCGGAACACTACCATACCCACGATGTGTATGGAGCCAGCGTAGCCTATTTCGCCTCGGCAGAAAACGGGTTACCGGCTCTCCCGGCCGATGTCTGCCACATATCCTGCCATGAGCTACTGCTCATCCACAAGGGCACAGCACACACAACACTACACGGTATGCCCACGTTTCTGCAACCAGGCGATCTGTTAGTACTAGCACCCACCCGCCCCATAGAATGCCGCCTTCAGGAAGAAACCGTCTGCGAGGGACTACTTCTCGATAATGCAACCTATACAGCTGCACGCCTGCGAATAGACGACTACAAAACTTCTCTTCAGGGCGCTCCGCAGACAGCCCACCGCGTGTACCATCTCACCTCGGAGCAGGCTGACCTGTTATCGGGACTATTCAGGCAGATACGCCTAACAATCCGCTCACCGCACACCTATGAAAGCGAAATGCTGACTTCGCTTATCCATTACGTACTCCTCTTCCTCAACGGCCTCAGCACAAGAGAACACCACCCAATACCCGATCCCAGACATAAAGGCAATATCTTCAAGATTTTCATGCGCCTGGCTACCAAGCACTTCCGGGAAAAGCGACAGATACAATATTATGCCGACAAACTCTGTATCTCCACCACCTATCTTTCACGTGTGGTGAAAGAAATCTCGGGCAATACTGTCGGTGAACATCTCGCACACCTTACCTTTAACGAAGCCTGCACACTGCTCGCCGACTCTGATAAGACGGTGGGCGAGATCGCCTATCTGCTCAGCTTCAACGATCCACCTGCCTTCACCCACTTCTTTAAACAACGTACAGGAATATCACCCGCCGAATACAGGAAGCGACACCGATAGGCCACATTCCTCTCTTTTATCTGCTTTTCAGCCTTCCTAAACAGCAAGAAACAGCCTTCCTCTCCCTAAAAAAATCCTAAACGGCGACAAATTCGGAACATCTTCCGCATCCGTAAAATCAGAAGTGAAATGCACTGAAATATCAATAGATAAATACAAAGAAACGATATTCACCGGCCTCTTCCCTCCTTCTCCAGACCACTTCGGCTTTCCTAAACAGCAAAAAACAGCCTCTCTCTCCCTAAAAAAATCCTAAACGGCGACAAATTCGGAGTATCTTTCGTATCCATCAAGCAAAGTCAGGAATACATTAAAATATCAATGGATAAATACAAAAAACGCTACTAATCGGCCACTTTTCTCTTCTTCTGTCCCAATTTTGCCCTTCCCAAACAGCAAAGTACTGCCTTCTAATCTCTAAATAAATCCTAAACGGCGACAAATTCGGAGTATCTTTCGTATCCATCAAGCAAAGTCAGGAATACATTAAAATATCAATGGATAAATACAAAAAACGCTACTAATCGGCCACTTTTCTCTTCTTCTGTCCCAATTTTGCCCTTCCCAAACAGCAAAGTACAGCCTTCTAATCTCTAAATAAATCCTAAACGGCGACAAATTCGGAGTATCTTTTACATCATTAAATTAAGGCTGGAAATGCATTAAAATATTGATGGATAAACGCTAAAAGCACCGAAAATTGGCGAATGTCACTCTTTTTTGCCTATTTTCAACGCTCTTGAACAGCAAAAACAGATATCTGTTTCCTACTCTGAATCTTAAATGGCGACAAATTCGGAACATCTTTTGTATTCATAGAACATAGCTATAAATTGCCACATTCTTATTAAATAAATAAGCAAATAATAAGAATTTAGATATTAGATCTGCGATTCTATTTACTATCTAAATTCTCATTCTTTGAGTATTAACCATTTAGACGGTGATCTTCCGTGTACAGGCAATATATAGAAAAATGCCGACTTGGGGTACCGCAGCCCACACACAACGGAAACACTACGACCGAGCAAGGAGTGACCGATACAACTGCTCGTACTGCCGGGCTACCTTGACATAATCGTGATGCTTACGGACATATCTGATACTCTGCCGCTTCAATCCACTGATCCTCTCGGGATGGGTGGCAAGGTCGACAATAGCATCGTAAACACTCTGATAGTTAGGCTGTACATTAATAATGGGCCTCAACTCCGTCTCATGAAGTATCTCGTAATTCTCAGGCTCTCCGCCTCCGATACAGATAATGCCATGGCTCATGGCTTCGAGAGGATTCATCGAAGGTGTGTAACTATAGAGCTGATCGAGAATGGCATCTGATTCCTGCATAAGCTGACGATATCGGGCAAACGGCACATTCTCCACGACCTGCAGCGCTATCTTATCGGGATAGTCATGCATGGCGTCCTGAGCCGCCCGCAACATGATGTCAGTACCCTTATAGACCGAGCGCGAACGGTTGATGCCAAGAAAAAGACGTAAAGGATGCGGGGTGGCTCCATCAGATACGTTAGTGGATTCCTCTGTCTCTTCGGTAAGCCGGATGGGAAAAGGAATGAACGTGGTCTTGTCGGGAAATAGTGGCTGATATGTGGCCCAATACTCATACAGCCCGGCAACAATGGCATCGCAGTCCTTGGCAATATAGACATTAAGATTTCCTTTCGGAGTGTCAATCCAATCGTTGTAATATTCCATCGTGACGGCATCTGTGCGACGCTGACTGCCAATATTGAAATCGCTGTAGCGCAAAGGCATCCGCGTGGAATTCTCATGCACCCAATAATAGTCCATGCCAAACGCGCCCAGCACCAGCCGCCTGTTGTGACGTCGCAGATAACGATAGACAGGAGCGATGTGCTCGGCTTTCAGCTCAAGAAACATAGGATTGATAAGCTGCACGATGTCAAATCCCGTCATACGGGGCACATACCACAGCAGACGAAGCATATAGTCCAGACGACCAAGAGCGCCTGGACGGCGGTTGAGATCCACATCGCGCGGATAATCCTTCCAAAAATCGCCGTTAGAGGCCACGGTCACCTCATGGCCCAACTGGCGTAACCCCTCTGCCAGTGTCCAGTGTACATTGCTGTATTCTCCTAACAATAATATCTTCATTGCTCTTGTGCTGTAGTTATCAGTCGCCAAATAGGGGATAAAGAAATATTCCCTTACCCAGAATGACACTGCAAAACTATTTTTTTTTTCATATCCTTGCAACTGTTAGCCCATCTTTTTCGTCTAATCAACAGAAATAAAATAAAAACATCACGATATGAAGACAAGACAGATAATCCCGACACTGGCCCTGTTACTCATACTGAGCACCACAGCCACGGCTGTTACACCGCGTCATAGACACCAGCCACAGACCGAGCAAACGGCCCCAGCCTCCTCCACGACACAGCAGAACACTCAAGGGCAAGGCAACACCATCGAAGCCTATTCCGACACGACCGACGTCGACAGCACCAGCTCTGCCACGGCTTCTCCCGCCTATGATGCCAATACCAGCCACGGCTATGACTATACAGACGACCATAGTCTCCGCAGCGAATTCGCAGAGACTTTCGGTGACGGTCTCCTTGGCGGATTCGCGATCTTCATGGTATTCATGACGGTAATTATCGCCATTATCGCTCCCATAGTAATCGTCGCACTAATCCTTCGCTACCTCATCAAACGTCACAACCAACATATGGAGATGATGGAGAAGGAACTGGAAGCCGAACGCGCTTATGAGGAACAAGCACGCAAGGAAGGCCGGCCTTATCATCGCTACCACTATGCCTCTGCCTGCATCAAAAGTAACTACTCGCCAGAGGCGCTCATGCAGCGTGCCATCACAAAGATTACCGTCGGCATAGGTCTTGCACTGATGTTCTTCTTCTTCGACTGGGACTTTGCGATGGGTATCGGCCTGCTTGTTGCCTGCATTGGCGCCGGACAATATTATTCGGCATCGAGGGCCGCAAAGCGTCATCAGGAGCGACCCATCAAGGACGCCGATTTCGAGGAGGATATGGACACCGACTATCAGGGAGCCCACAGATATCAGGATATGAGCGAGCAGCCCACACAGGAGAATAAAAACGAAGAGAACAAGTAAACATAGTAAAACGCACTGTCATGGATCGCAACGAAGAGACAGCATTAATCGCACGGGTGAGAAGCTACCACGACCGGCATGCCTTTGGCAGACTGGTCGCGGAGTACCAATCGCCCATACGCCGATTCCTTCTTACGCAGACTCATGGCAACGGGCAACTGGCTGATGACCTCGCACAAGACACCTTTGTAAAAGCATACACCCACATCGACAGCTTTCAGGGTCGCTCGGCCTTCTCCACATGGCTCTTTCGCATCGCCTATAACGTGCACTATGACTACGTGCGTGTCCACCATACGACAACCGACCTCGACACACCTCAGGCTTTGCATACACCCTCACGGCATGACAACACCGCACTCAGACTCGACCTGCAGGACGCGCTCGACATTCTGACGCCCAACGAACGTACCTGCATCACCCTACAGCTCATGGAAGGACAGCCCATCCTGCAGATAGCTCAGATTACCGGCATACCCGAGAACACGATCAAAAGCTATCTGGCACGTGGCAAACACAAGATGGCCGCCTTTCTGAGAGCCAACGGATACAAATAAATAACATGTAGCATCCAACCTTAAAAAATCACAACAGTATGGATAGCAACAAGCATCTATCATCAGACATAAAGACCGATGACGAACTGCTCGCACAGTTCTTCGCCGCCAACACGTCGGAAATGGCAGACGACGGATTTACAAAGCGCGTGATACATCGGTTGCCCAAACAGGAAACTCCCAGCTGGCTGGCCGATCTGTGGCCCTGGCTTGCCGGGCTTGGAGGTGTCATCATCGGACTAGGCTATCATCTATGGAAGGAATGGCCCCATATCATCAACGGCATGACGCGGCTGATCGAAGATCTCCCGACCCTTCTGCAGGATGGAGAGGCTTTCCTACTCCACTATCTGGCAACCATCGCCAAGACCTTGTTCACGACACACGCACACCACATCACGCCTCAGACAGTGCTCATGATCGTTGTGACCATCGTCACCCTCATCTCACTCGCTGTCTATGACGAAAAAGAGAAAAGACGACTGACAAGATAGAAATTATTATCATCTTTTACTCTATATATTTACTATTACTCTATAACATTTACTATTTTGCTAATCTTATTGCCCGACCCGTTCGTCGTTGAGATGAGCGGTCGGGCCGTCTGCGTTTATCCCTAACCTATCCACAACCGCATCGAAAACACACAAGCGCTACTCTTCAATTCAAAGAAATGACGAGAAAAAGAAACATACAAGGAAATCACAATTGAGGACTGTACTTGCGTGCATAACTCCATTGCCGCATGTCTGAAATGTATGTCTTACCATCTGGAGAGATGCTCTTTGCCCAATCGCCATCTTTCCGCTCCCACCTGACCATATTCACACGAGCCGTAACATCGAACCAATCTTCGCCTTTTAAATCATATCCACAATCTGTACAGTCGTCCACCCACTTTATATTGAGCCCATCGAGAAGCGTAGCTCCCTGCTGAAGGTATCTGTAAATATAGGTGCTGCGCCTCTCATTATTATGCCACCTGCCGGTGGACGGATCATACACATCAAATCTGCGTATAAGCGCAGAAGCCCGAAAGACATCCAGCTTCTCAAAGGTGATATCAACACCCGACCAATGCAGATTGAGAGCTCCAATAGGGAAATAGGACGGGCATTTCTCTATCGTCTTTCTTGTAAAATCATTGCGATGGTACATCCCAGGATCATGGATATACTGCTCACCCTCCAGTTCACAATGGAAATAGAACTCAACGGTCCTGATATATATGCGATACCTGTCATTAACACTTATATATCCACCATAGAGAAAGTTACAGGCAAGTAGTCTGAACTGTTCTTCCAAATTCTTGTTACTTCCGTTATCGTTGGCTATACAATATTTTTCATCAACTGTCGTCACGAACTCAACCAGTGCATCATGCAGATTTTTCATAAGTCTTTTTTTGTAGCTACCGATCCGTTACTTTCCAAGACACCCAAGAGTGAATGTTCCGCCACCTCCATTCACAATGGAATAGGAATTTTCTATCAACTTTCTTATCAGCTCATCATCCACATCGGAACCAAAGGCAATGCCTATCCAATACTTTGGATTGCCATTATAGGGTGCTGTGACGCCTTCATAACTGGCTTTCAGCTCACCCATATATTCGGGTTGACACTTCAATGTGCAACGGTCGAAGCGGTCGATATCTATAAGACAATACATCTTACCTCTGACATAGAATACCAACACGTTCTCCGCCCCTTTGAACTTCCGAAACGGAAGTTTCTCTACCGTTCCGGGCAAAGACAAGCAGTATTCACGGAACTCTTCTATATTCATATGTTTTGTTTTATCAGCTGCCTGACGATCCACTCCATCAAAACGTTCACGACATAGTCACACTGCCCTGCCGTCAGAGCGACTCCTTTGGGAACATGGTGCCACTTCTCAAAGCAACCTCTGCAACAACAACCCGTGGCATGCTGGGCCTTGAACACGGGATGTCCACGATAAGGCGTCTGCTTACCATCATTGACAGGCTCTGCGGGAGCCAGGCGCCTTCTCACGAAGTCGGCGGCATGGAGACGTATCTTGTCAAGACCATTCTTACGGATGTAAGCTACATCCTGTGCCGTCAGATGAAACGAACTACGGAACTTTGACTGTGCAAGACGATAAAACAAATCATCAAAGGCCGCGTTGGCCTCTGGTATGACCAGCGGCTTATCCTCTACGGTCATATCGTCGAACAATTCTCCCTGTATATATGTCTGTCGCTTCATGATCTTATCTCTATCATAAACAGCGAGCCGTGGAGTCCCTCGCCCGCATAATAGCCTCCGGTGGGGAACTGAGAGCACAGATCGCTGCAAGCCTCATCATCGAGATGGGAAGCCAGCTCAAGACGTATCACACGACTCTGACTGTCATAGTTCAGATCCCAAACGGAACACCGGGCACAAGCATCCACTACCGTGCGTACCTCATCCATCAGCTGCCATATATCAAAATACTCTTCTCTCATTAGCCTTGCCGAAAGGCCTCCCTATCACGCTGGCAGAAAGGCCAGCCGCAAACCGAATATATGCTTAACGCTTCATCACATTCAAAATCTCGCCGACATACATGGTATGCAGATCATTGTCCTCATACCAATGCAACACCTCAGCAGGCAGCTCTTCCTTTGTCATACGGTGCTCGTACATCGTACGGCACTCGATACAAAGCGTAGACTCCTTGAACATCGGATTGCCGAGATCAGTGAACTCGGGATGGATATCCACCACAGATAGCTTGTCGCCATCACGCCCGGAATGTCTACCGATATAACTTAATGCCTTGCGGTAGGTGTCAGGAAAGGCATTCACCGTGAAATAGCCATACTTGTCGATAAACTCCTTTGTATAACGACTATCGCGCACAAAGACCGTAATAATGGGCTTGCCCCACAGCTCACCCATTTGTCCCCAGCTGATGGTCATGGCATTGAAATCACCTTGCTTACCTGCGGCCAGCACCATCCAGTCCTTGTCGAAGAGTTCCACAGCATTTTTCACTTCAGTAGGGTCCAAGGCCACCCACAGTCTGTTAGCCTGATTTATCAAGTTTCTTTCTTCCATTATTATAATTTTTATCCTATACTCTATTAATTATTTTATGTCACGGCGCAGACATCACTTTGTATAACAAGCGCAAAGGCAATGCCCGATGCCCAATCATCAAACGGAATTCCCACGTTATTCATATATGCGCAGGCCACACGACAGATTACGATCTTGAAAATAGAAAGGTATAAATATTACCTTCGTGCCGCAAAACCTCAAACGATGAGCCTTGGAGCCTTACGCAAATACAAATTTGCGGAATTAATTTCTTAACAGACAAGTAATAGGACAAGTTTCTCAAGCCAGACGGGTGAAAACCTGACTGGTAAAGGTCTGCCACACTATATGCGAACAAAAATACGCACAAGAAACGAATGGTGCTCCCTACGCTGCCGGAGCTCAACAAGGAATGCGACACCAGACGAGAAAGACAAAAGTACAGCAGCAGAGGTTTCTCTCCGACATTCACGCTACCCTCCGTCAGAGCTTTACAAACAAAACGAAAAGAGCCTGCTCCAACAACGTGAAACAGGCTCTCCATATGAGAGATAGCGTCTGAAAGCGTCTATCTTATTTCTATCTGATACCGGGCAAACAGATATCTGCCCGGCATCATCAGTCATTAATCTTGAATCGTATGATCGCTGTAGTCGAGCACATTCTTACGATTGGCCTCCATACGCTCATAGTCCTCTTTCGAACCAACGATGAGCTTCTGCCACTGACGCAGGCCGGTACCAGCGGGAATGAGGTGACCGCAGATCACGTTCTCCTTCATGCCCTCGAGATAATCGACCTTGCCACGGATAGCAGCCTCGTTGAGCACCTTCGTTGTCTCCTGGAAAGAAGCAGCCGACATGAAGCTCTTCGTACCAAGGGCAGCGCGGGTGATACCCTGCAGCACCTGAGTAGAGGTAGCGGCCACGGCATCGCGTACCTGAACGGGACGGAGATCACGACGCTTCAAAGAGGAGTTCTCATCACGGAGCTTACGCACTGTAACGATCTGACCCTTCTGCAGCTGATCAGAGTCACCGGCATCGACAACGACCTTCTTACCCCAGATGCGGTCGTTCTCGGCTGCGAAGTCGAGCTTGTCGACCAGCTCCTGCTCGAGGAATGTGGTATCGCCCGGATCGTCGATACGTACGCGGCGCATCATCTGACGGACAATGATCTCGAAGTGCTTGTCGTTGATCTTCACACCCTGCAGGCGGTACACATCCTGTACCTCGTTGACGATGTATTCCTGAACGGCAGTAGGACCCTTGATGGCAAGAATGTCACTCGGCGTGATCTGACCATCGGACAGCGGCGTACCGGCACGCACGGCATCGTGCTCCTGTACCAGAATCTGCTTCGAGAGACTAACCATATACTTGCGCTGATCGCCAGTCTTAGACGTAACGATAATCTCACGGTTACCACGCTTCACATTACCCATCGTCACCTCACCGTCGATCTCAGATACGACTGCAGGGTTGCTCGGGTTACGAGCCTCGAAGAGTTCCGTCACACGGGGAAGACCACCCGTGATATCACCGGCACCTCCTACGGCACGTGGAATCTTCACAAGTGTCTCACCGGTAGAAACATTCATACCGTCCTCTACAGCCAGGTGACCGCCTACAGGCAGGTTATAAGTACCAATAACCTCTTCGTTCTCATTCAAGATATCCACAGTAGGAACAAGTGTATGGTCACGCGAGTCAGTGATGATGCGTTCCGTCATACCCGTTGCCTCATCAGTCTCAGCCTTGAAGGTAGAGCCTTCGATAACATCGTGGAAACGGAGCTTACCGGCATATTCCGTAACGATCACAGCGTTGAAGGGGTCCCACTTGGCAATGACATCACCCTTCTTTACCATATCGCCCGTCTTGTAGTATAAAGAACTACCATACGGTACGTTGAGCGTTGACAGTACGATATTTGTATTGGAATCGACAAAGCGAACCTCAGCCAGACGGCTGACTACCATCTTGCACTTGCGATCCTTCTCACCGTCATTCTCTACGAAGTCAACAGTACGCAGCTCGTCAAACTCCAGCTTAGCATCGTTCTTGGCAACGATGCTGGCATTAGCGGCAGCATTACCAGCCACACCACCGGCGTGGAAGGTACGGAGGGTCAGCTGTGTACCCGGCTCACCGATAGCCTGTGCAGCAATCACACCGACAGCCTCACCGAGCTGTACCATACGTGCAGTAGCCAGGTTGCGGCCGTAGCACTTCATGCAGACTCCCTTCTTGCTCTCGCAAGTAAGCACAGAACGGATCTCGACCATCTCGATGGGTGACTCCTCAATCTCGTGAGCAGCAGCTTCCTTGATCTCCTCACCGGCAGCCACGATAAGCTTACCTGTAGTAGGATGAATCACGTCGTGTACAGATACACGGCCAAGGATACGCTCCTCGAGGGTTGAAATCACCTCATCGCCATTCTTCAAAGCACGGCACTCAAGACCTCGCAACGTACCACAATCCTCCTGTGTGATGATCACATCGTGTGACACGTCCACCAATCGGCGGGTAAGATATCCGGCATCGGCCGTCTTCATAGCCGTATCAGCAAGTCCCTTACGGGCACCGTGTGAAGCGATGAAGTACTCCTGCACGGACATACCCTCCTTAAAGTTGGAGAGGATAGGGTTCTCAATGATCTGTGCACCCTCGGCACCAGCCTTCTGAGGCTTCGCCATCAGTCCTCGCATACCAGCAAGCTGGGCGATCTGGTCGGCAGAACCACGGGCTCCGGAGTCGAGCATCATGTACACAGCGTTGAAGCCCTGGTCGGCTTCGGTCATATGCTTCATCACGGCATTTTTCAGATTCGAGTTTACGTGTGTCCACGCATCGATAACCTGATTGTAACGCTCCTTGTCTGTAATGAAACCCATATCATAGTTATCTGTGATCTGGTTTACCTCATCCTGACCCTTCTGTACGATCTCACGCTTCTCCTCAGGAACAATGATATCGTCAAGGTTAAAGGACAGACCAGCCACATAAGACATATGGTAACCAAGGTTTTTGATACCATCGAGGAATGAGCAGGCACGGGCCATACCCACAGCCTTAATAACGTTGGCGATCAGACCACGAAGAGACTTCTTAGAAATAACGCCGTTGAAGAATCCGATCTCACTGGGGATGATCTCATTGACAATCACACGTCCTACGGTTGTCTCAACGATGTGACGAATCGGCTGACCGTTTTCATCAAGGTCGTCCACCATACACTTCACCTGTGCGTGAAGGTCACAACGTCCTTCGTTCTGCGCGATAATAGCTTCCTCAGGTCCATAGAATGTGAGACCCTCACCCTTGGCTCCGGGACGCACCTTCGTGATATAATACAGACCGAGCACCATATCCTGTGAAGGTACAGTGATAGGAGCACCGTTGGCAGGGTTCAGAATATTGTGGCTCTGAAGCATCAGTATCTGAGCCTCGAGTACAGCCTCATTGCTCAAAGGAAGATGGACAGCCATCTGGTCACCGTCGAAGTCGGCATTGAAAGCGGTACAAGCAAGTGGGTGAAGCTGGATGGCCTTACCCTCGATGAGCTTAGGCTGGAAAGCCTGGATACCCAGACGGTGAAGCGTAGGAGCACGGTTCAACAGTACAGGGTGGCCTTTCATCACGTTCTCCAGAATATCCCAGATTACGGGCTCACGACGGTCGACGATCTTCTTGGCACTTTTTACGGTCTTCACAATGCCACGCTCAATCAGCTTGCGGATGATGAACGGCTTATACAACTCGGCAGCCATCAGCTTCGGCAGACCGCACTCACCCATCTTCAGCTCAGGGCCGACAACGATCACCGAACGTGCGGAATAGTCGACACGCTTACCCAACAGATTCTGGCGGAAACGTCCCTGCTTACCCTTCAAAGAATCAGAGAGAGACTTTAAAGGACGGTTGCTCTCGCTCTTCACGGCACTGGCCTTACGGCTGTTGTCAAAGAGAGAGTCGACAGCCTCCTGCAGCATACGCTTCTCGTTACGCAAGATCACCTCAGGCGCCTTGATCTCCATGAGTCGCTTCAGACGGTTGTTACGAATGATCACACGACGATAAAGATCGTTGAGGTCGGACGTTGCAAAACGACCACCGTCCAAAGGAACCAACGGGCGAAGCTCGGGCGGAATAACAGGAATGATCTTCAGAATCATCCATTCGGGCTTGTTCACCTCGCGAGAGCCGCGGAAAGCCTCTACCACCTGCAGACGCTTCAAGGCCTCTGTCTTACGCATCTGTGACTCGTCATTGTTGGCGCGGTCACGAAGCTCATAACTCAGTTTGTCGAGATCAAGGTTGTGCAACAGATCGAGCACAGCCTCAGCACCCATCTTGGCAATGAACTTATTGGGATCGCTGTCGTCGAGATCATCATTGTTCTCGGGCAGTATGTTGTCGATGATATTAATATATTCGTCCTCCGTAAGAAGATCCAGACGGGAAGAGCCATTGAGGGGCTTGCCCGGCTCGTTGGGATCTTCCTTATCTGCAAGCATACCCGGCTGGATAACGATATACTTCTCATAGTAGATCACCGAGTCGAGCTTCTTTGTAGGAAGACCGAGCAGATAACCGATCTTGTTAGGCAGCGAACGGAAATACCAGATGTGAGCCACAGGCACAACGAGCTCGATGTGACCGGAACGCTCACGACGTACCTTCTTTTCCGTCACCTCCACACCGCATCGGTCACAGGTGATACCCTTGTAGCGGATACGCTTATATTTACCGCAAGAGCACTCATAGTCCTTCGTAGGACCGAAGATGCGCTCACAGAACAGTCCGTCACGCTCGGGCTTGTACGTGCGGTAGTTGATGGTCTCAGGCTTGGTGACCTCACCATACGAATTTTCCTTGATCTCCTCGGGCGAAGCAAGAGAGATGGTAATCTTCGTGAAATTAGTCTTTACCTTATTATCTTTTTTGAAAGCCATATTGCTATGAATTATAACTGTGAAAAACGATACCGTAGCCTCTCCACCCTCTATGAAAGGGTGGAAGAGTCTTGGCAGCAGCGGTTATCAGTCAAGCTTGATGCTCAGACCTAAGCCGCGGAGCTCATGGAGCAACACGTTAAGTGACTCTGGGATGCCCGGCGTAGGCATAGGATCACCCTTAACGATGTCCTCATAAGCCTTGCTACGGCCGGTAACGTCATCACTCTTGATGGTGAGCACCTCCTGCAGCACATGGCTGGCGCCGAATGCCTCAAGGGCCCACACCTCCATCTCTCCGAAACGCTGGCCACCAAACTGCGCCTTTCCGCCAAGCGGCTGCTGCGTGATGAGAGAGTACGGACCGATAGAACGGGCATGCATCTTGTCCTCCACCATATGACCGAGCTTAAGGAAGTAGGTGATACCTACCGTAGCCGGCTGGTCGAAACGCTCACCCGTCTCACCGTCATAGATGTAAGTAGAGCAGAGATTGGGCAGACCTGCCTTGTCGGTCCATTCCTTCAAATCGGCAAGTTTAGCACCATCGAAGATAGGTGTTGCGAACTTCACGCCGAGTTTCTGACCGGCAGCACCGAGAATTGCCTCGAAAATCTGTCCCAGGTTCATACGTGAAGGCACACCCATAGGGTTAAGTACCAGGTCGACAGGACGACCATCCTCAAGGAACGGCATGTCTTCCATACGTACCACCTTCGATACGATACCCTTGTTACCATGGCGACCGGCAAGCTTATCACCAACCTGGATCTTACGCTTCTTAGCGATGTACACCTTAGCCATCTTCAAGATGCCTGAGGGCAGATCGTCACCAATGGTAATGGCAAACTTACGACGGCTGAGCTCAGCCTGCATCTGCTTGTCCTTACGGATATAGTTCATAATGAGCTTCTGAATCATACCGTCGATACGGGTATCGCCGGTCCAATTAGCGCTCTGGATGCCTTCATAATCAATATTCATCAGCGTGGCAACCGTGAAGCTGCTACCCTTTGTGATGATCTCGGCATCCGTATAATCTTTCACACCAAGGCTCACCTTATCCTCGGTCAATGTCATCAGTTTGTCGACAAGCATCGACTTCAACTCCTGACCTTTGGCCTCGTACTCCTCATCGAGCTTCTGCAGGGCAATCTTGTCAAGCTTCTTCGACTCACGTGTCTTCTCGGCACGCTGGAAGAGTTTCTTGTCGATCACGATACCGCTCAGCGAAGGATTGGCCTTCAGTGAAGAATCCTTCACGTCGCCGGCCTTGTCGCCAAAGATGGCACGGAGCAACTTCTCCTCAGGAGAAGGATCGCTCTCACCCTTCGGTGAGATCTTACCGATCATGATATCACCTGGCTCCACACGGACACCGACACGTACGATACCATTCTCATCGAGATCCTTGGTAGCCTCCTCGCTGACATTAGGAATATCGCTGGTGAACACCTCCATACCGCGCTTCGTCTCACGTACATCAAGCGAATACTCATCAACGTGAACAGAAGTGAGCACGTCATCGCGTACCATGCGCTCCGAAATCACCACAGCATCCTCATAGTTATAACCCTTCCAAGGCATATAAGCTACAAGCAGGTTGCGACCCAAAGCGAGCTCGCCATTCTCAGTAGCATAACCCTCTGTGAGGATATCGCCCCTCTTCACACGCTGACCCTTGTTGCAGATAGGACGCAGGTCGATGGTCATGTTCTGGTTGGTACGGCGGAATTTAGGAATGCGATACTCCTTCAGTGCCGGCTCAAAGCTAACAAACTCCTCGTCTTCTGTGCGGTCATAGAGGATACGGATAGTTGTAGCGTCAACATAATCGATCACACCATCACCCTCGGCTGTAATCATCGTACGGCTGTCCTCGCATACCTGCTTCTCCAAACCTGTACCGACGATAGGAGCCTCATTATGAAGCAAAGGCACGGCCTGACGCATCATGTTACATCCCATCAATGCGCGGTGACCATCGTCATGCTCCAAGAAAGGAATCAGACCGGCACTCACAGAAGCAATCTGCTGAGGTGACACATCCATATAATTGAGAGACTCGTTCGTAGGAGCCACTACAGGGAAATCAGCATCCTCACGGGTGTGAACGGTAGGATTCACGAATGTACCATCGTCCTTCAACGGAGCATTACCTTGTGCGATCAGATGACCTTCCTCCTCCTCGGCTGTGAGATATACAACATCGTTGTTGTCAAGGTCTACATGAACACTGCCATCCTCGCCGTGAACCACCTTACGGTAAGGAGTCTCAATGAATCCGAGCTCATTGATCGTCGCATATACACAAAGCGAAGAAATCAGTCCGATGTTAGGACCCTCAGGAGACTCAATAGGACAGAGACGACCATAATGAGTATAGTGTACGTCACGAACCTCGAATCCGGCACGCTCGCGTGACAGACCACCAGGACCCAGGGCTGAAAGACGACGCTTGTGCGTCACCTCGGCCAGAGGATTGGTCTGATCCATGAACTGTGACAGCGGGTTGGTTCCGAAGAACGAGTTAATGACGCTTGAAATTGTCTTGGCATTAATCAGGTCGATCGGCTTGAACACCTCGTTGTCGCGTACGTTCATTCGCTCACGGATCGTACGGCTCATACGTGCCAGACCGATGGCAAACTGATTAGAGAGCTGCTCTCCCACCGTACGTACACGACGGTTGGACAAGTGGTCGATATCATCCACGGTAGCCTGAGAGTTAATCAGGTTGATCAGATACTTGATGATGGCGATGATATCATCCTTTGTCAGGACACGGACATCAGAGTCGATGTCCAGACCGAGCTTCTTATTGATACGATAGCGGCCCACCTCACCGAGATCATAACGCTTGTCGGAGAAGAACAGGTTGTTGAACACCTCACGTGCGCTAGCATCATCCACAGGATCTGCGTTGCGCAACTGACGATAGATATAAGTCACAGCCTCGTTCTCTGAGTTTGACGGATCCTTCGCCAAGGTGTTGAAGATGATAGAATATTTATTAGCGGCCTCAGCATCCTTATGTACCAACACTGTCTGAGCGCCACTATCCAGGATCTCGTCGTAATTGTCCTCTGTGATCTCGGTCTCACGCTCGAGCACAACCTCAGTACGCTCGGAGCTTACGACCTCACCGGTATCCTCATCAACGAAATCCTCAGTCCACTGCTTCAGCACACGGGCAGCAAGCTGTTTGCCAATCAGCTCACGACGATTCTTCTCGCATACCTCTATCTCCTCTGCCAAGTCGAAGATCTGCAGGATATCCTTATCTGTCTCATAGCCGATAGCGCGGAGCATCGTTGTGACAGGCAACTTCTTCTTTCTGTCAATGTAGGCATACATCACATTGTTGATGTCCGTAGCGAACTCAATCCATGAGCCTTTGAACGGAATGATACGTGCTGAATAAAGCATCGTACCATTGGCATGCTGTCCCTGGCCAAAGAATACACCGGGCGAACGGTGCAACTGAGCCACAACAACACGCTCGGCACCGTTGATAACAAAAGTACCGTTCGAGGTCATATAAGGGATCGTTCCCAAGAACACATCCTGTGTGATCGTCTCGAAATCCTCGTGATCAGGATCCGTGCAATACAGTTTGAGCTTGGCTTTCAAAGGAACACTATAAGTCAGTCCGCGCTCCAGACATTCGTCGATGGTATAGCGGGGCGGATCAATAAAGTAGTCCAGGAACTCAAGAACGAAATTATTACGTGTATCGGTGATAGGGAAGTTCTCAGAGAACACCTTATACAGACCGTCATTCTTGCGTTCCTCAGGCGGAGTATCCAACTGCAGGAAGTCACGGAACGACTTCAACTGAACGTCAAGGAAATCCGGATAGGGATACGGATTAGGGACGCTTGCAAAATTGATTCTGTTATTAATAAGTTTCGACATAAGGGATAAAGAATAATACCGGATGATTCCCGATGGGAAGGAAAAGAGGGTGCTGTCCTCTATGAAGAATAAACTCGAAAAAAGGAAGAAATACCTCTGAAAGACACAAAAAGGTTAGGACTCACCGACTGGGCAAATCCTAACCATATTGTTTATTTGAGTTGAGGGAAGCTCAATTACTTGAGCTCAACCTTAGCACCAGCTTCCTCGATAGCCTTCTTCAGGTTCTCAGCCTCGTCCTTAGACAGACCTTCCTTGATGGTAGCAGGAGCGCTCTCTACGAGAGTCTTAGCCTCCTTCAGACCGAGACCACAAGCCTCCTTAACGGCCTTAACCACCTGCAGCTTGGTAGCGCCTACCTCAGTGAGGACTACGTCGAATGCAGTCTTCTCCTCAGCAGCAGCATCACCGCCAGCAGCGGGACCAGCAGCAACAGCAACAGCTGCAGCAGCAGGCTCAATACCATACTCGTCCTTCAGGACCTGTGCCAACTCATTTACTTCCTTTACAGTAAGATTTACTAACTCTTCTGCAATAGCTTTAATATCTGCCATTTTATTCTAACTTTTAATTATTCGTTATTGAAATTGTTTTGTGACTTTTATGATTTTTTACTCAGGACGCTCGCCTAAAGTCTTCAGCACACCATGAATAGTGCTTGCGCCTGACTGGAGGGCAGAAACAACGTTCTTTGCAGGCGACTGCAACAGAGCGATAACCTCTGCGATCAGTTCGTTCTTGCTCTTCAGGGCTGCCAACTCACCAAGCTTATCAGCACCTACGAAGATGCCTTCCTCAGCATAAGCAGCTTTCAGGGCAGGAACACCAGCCTTCTCGTAATCCTTGTCCTTCAGGATCTTGGCGGGAACATTTGCCACGTTGCAGAACAACACAGCAGTAGAACCCTTCAACGAACCATAAAGTTCAGAGAAATCAACATCAGAAGCCTCGAAAGCCTTGTGGAGAAGAGAGTTCTTCACAACGACCATCTTCACATCCTGCTTAAAGCACTTGCGACGAAGCGCACTAGTAGCCTCAGCATTCATACCGGTCACATCGACCAGATAGAAATGAGCATACTGCTTCAGCTTCTCGCCAAGCTCTACAATGATAGTATCTTTTACTTCTTTCTTCATGTTTCCAATCTTTTAGAGTTATTCAACTGATTTAGGATCAATCTTGATACCCCTACTCATTGTACTCGAAATAAAGATACTCTTAATGTATGTACCTTTGGCAGCAGCAGGCTTCAACTTAATGACAGTGGCAATAAATTCCTTGGCATTACCATAGATCTGCTCAGCGGTCATAGAAACCTTACCGATGGAAGTATGAACGATACCAGCCTTATCTACCTTGAAATCAATCTTACCTTGCTTCACTTCCTTCACGGCCTTTGCCACATCCATGGTTACAGTACCGCTCTTGGGGTTAGGCATCAAGCCACGAGGACCGAGGAAACGGCCCAAAGGACCTACCTTACCCATGCATGAAGGCATAGTGATGATAACATCAACGTCGGTCCAACCGCCTTTGATCTTATCGATATATTCGTCAAGGCCAACATAGTCTGCACCAGCAGCCTTAGCAGCCTCTTCCTGATCAGGAGTACAGAGACAGAGTACACGTACCTGCTTGCCTGTTCCGTTAGGCAGAGAAACAACGCCACGAACCATCTGATTGGCCTTGCGAGGATCAACACCCAGACGGATGTCGATGTCGAGAGAGGCGTCAAACTTGGTGGTGGTGATCTCCTTTACCAGTTCGGATGCTTCCTTCAGCGTGTACAACTTCCCTGCTTCAACCTTCTCAGCGACCAGCTTTTGATTTTTTGTAAGCTTACTCATTGTTTACAATTGAAGTGTTAAACGATTATTTACCAGGGAAGTCCCCTTTTACAGTGATACCCATACTACGAGCGGTACCAGCAATCAGCTTCATTGCGCTCTCAACTGTGAAGCAATTGAGATCGTTCATCTTGTCCTCTGCAATGGCCTTGATCTGATCCCATGTTACGCTACCCACCTTATTACGGTTGGGCTGGCCTGAACCAGACTTTAACTTCGCAGCTTCCTTGAGCTGTACAGCTGCAGGAGGAGTCTTGATGATGAAGCTAAAAGACTTGTCGGTGTAGTAAGTGATAACAACTGGCAATACCTTGCCGGCCTTATCCTGGGTACGGGCATTGAACTCCTTGCAGAATCCCATGATATTAATACCCTTGGAACCAAGAGCAGGACCTACGGGAGGTGAAGGATTTGCAGCGCCACCTTTAATCTGTAATTTGATTAATCCAGCAACTTCTTTAGCCATTT
>ERZ779913.309-NODE-309-length-21517-cov-6.74457_pt1 | contig 21517 bp, 15 predicted proteins | sample MGYA00511547_ERZ779913 | MGnify/ENA primary metagenome ERZ779913 (study PRJEB29588, sample SAMEA2149539) | human gut metagenome | biome: human gut; feature: human-associated habitat; material: faeces | place: Denmark | collected 2008/2010 ...
AGGGCGAACTTTAAACATCGAATTTATTGATTGGCAACTTGCGGACATTCATTTACTTTAAATTTCATAACGTTTAATTTTTTATTGTTACTATTATTTTTGTCTTTCTTTGCCCCTATAACGCACCCTTTGCAAAATACCCCTATTGAAGGGCACAAAAAAATGCTTTTTCATAGAATAATTGTCCCATTTAACTTCATTCATATACTACGGGCGCAACCATTTGCCTATTGGCTTGACTAAAATGCCCACGGCGCACTACATATCAAATCTGGGCAATATAAATCCTACAATTCGTTTCGATAGACAACTGTAATGTATCATTCTAAAAAGACCAATGGAAAGCATCTGGATCCAAAGATTTGGCAATGCAATATAATTACACAGACACACCCAAGCATAGAGTTGTTCACGCACTTTCACATACCGTAAAAACGGTCAAGACAAATCTTGACCGAATTCTATAGTCGTCCCTTAAAAACATCATTATCTACTGGTATTCAGTAGTTTAATCCATAAAAGTCTTTGATGAGTCAGCAAGTTTTCTTATCTTTAGCTTAATAAGCTTGCAGATTTTATGATTAACAAGACGAATGATAGCCCTTCCTTATTCAGCAACCTGCCTGACATGCCGAACCAGAATGTCGGACTGCCCTTCCTTTCTTCCGGGGCAGGGAAAGGGACGTGGAGATGCAGAGGATGACCTGTCCGAAGTGGACGACTCCTTGAAATTTATCCTATTTTTCTTTACAGTCAAAAATCTCGGACACAGAGGCCCACAGGTCCGCAGCAGGTCCCTTCGCAGTGGCTGTCCGCCCGATTTTCAAGCAGTAGGCGGCGTTGGTCGGCCTCTTTTTTGCCCGGTTTTCTTATGGCTTTACAAGGTGCTGAAAATCAATAAGTTGCAACAAGATAAAATTCCAGGGAAAATTACCATATATTCCTTGCTCAAGTATCCAAGCTGACTTGCCCCTCGAGCATAATACTACTTTGCCTTTTAATATATATTCTTTTGCCCTTGCAAGTATCTTCCTTCGCGGATGCACCTATCTTCCTATTTTGACCCACCTCGTTTGCCGGTTGGACGGAGGCCGTGATCCCCTCGTGGAAAGGCCTTTTGAAAGGAGAAAAAGAAACGGAAGTCGTACTAATTTTCTTTACTTCTCCCTTGCCCCCGACTTACAGATGTCAACACCGTCTTTCGGCTCTGCCATTGCGTATGCCCTCTGTCTGGGAAGCCATGGCCTCCTTCTGTTGTCCTTTCCCCCGGCATACCCTTTCCCTTTTCTTTCCTTATTGCGTCTGTTCTCGTGTCTTGCATCCGATGTCGGTTGGTGGCCGACGGCGATAGGAAGGGGTCGGAATATCTGTCGGCACGATGATGCCGGTCATTTGTTCTCATACCTTTTATTATATAGTCGTCCCTTAAAAATGTACTTATCTACTGATATTCAGTAATTTAATTTATAAAAGTCTTTGATAAATCTAGCAGCTATTTACCTATCTTTCCTGAACAAAAAATAGAACCAATTGTAACATATAGCAACAAATATAATGTAAAAAGATTGCTGATTCCATATATTTTAATTATATTTGCCACCAAAATCAAAATAAAAGTGACAATATGGAAGCATTGAGCACATTTTTCGAGACATTAAGTCAACTATTGTGGGGTTGGCCAATGATTATTTTCCTTCTAGGTACGCACCTGTTTTTAACTCTTCGTCTGAAGCTGCCTCAGCGCAAGATTTTTACCGCCATCCGTCTGAGCGTACAGCACGATAAGGAGGCTCAGGGAGATGTCTCGCAATTTGGAGCTCTTGCCACAGCCTTAGCAGCAACCATCGGTACCGGCAACATCGTCGGCGTAGCCACTGCCATTGCCCTCGGTGGTCCGGGCGCCGTGCTCTGGTGCTGGCTGACAGGTATCTTCGGCATTGCCACCAAATACTCAGAAGGTCTGCTGGCCATCAAATATCGAGTGAAGACAACAGAAGGAAAGATGCTGGGAGGTCCGATGTACGCTCTCGAACGCGGCCTGCACGCCAAATGGCTGGGAATTCTCTTCGCCCTTTTCACGGCTATCGCCGCCTTCGGCATCGGCAACACCGTACAGGCTAACGCCATCGCCACCGTGCTTTATGAGAGCTACGGAGTGACTCCCTGGATTGTCGGATTGTGTGTGGCAGTCCTCGCCGGCATCGTCATCATTGGCGGCGTGAAGAGCATCGCACGTGTCTGTGGATGGCTCGTACCTTTCATGGCCCTGTTCTATGTAGTAGGCTGCATCTATATCCTTATCGTCAACTCCGCCTACGTATGGCCAGCCATCAAACTTATCTTCTCTTCGGCCTTCACAGCACACGCTGCCGGTGGCGGCTTTGCCGGTTCCACCCTTATGCTCGCGGCCCGCTACGGCATCGCACGCGGCCTGTTCTCCAATGAATCGGGACTCGGCAGCGCACCCATCGTAGCCGCCGCCGCACAGACACGCAATCCCGTCAGACAGGCTCTCGTCAGCTCCTCGGGCACATTCTGGGACACCGTGGTGATCTGCGCCCTCACAGGCATCGTAGTAGTAAGCTCCGTCATCGCCAATCCTGACATCAATTACACCGACGGCGGCACACTCACCCATGCCGCATTCTCGAAAATCCCTGTCGTTGGCACACCCTTGCTGAGCATTGGACTGGTAACATTCGCCTTCTCCACCATTCTCGGTTGGAGCTATTACGGCGAGCGTGCCATAGAATACCTCGCAGGTAACCGTTCCTCGCTCATCTACCGCATCCTATTCATCATCGCCCTCTTTGTGGGCAGCGTCGTAAGTCTCGGCATGGTATGGAACATCGCCGACTGCTTCAATGCCCTCATGGCACTGCCCAACCTCATCTCGCTCCTGCTCCTAAGCGGTGTCATCGCCCGCGAGACCAACCGATATCTATGGAGCGGGAGGCTCGACGAAACGGACGACACAATGGAAGTATAAAAACGACAGTTCCATACACTGCAAATTCAGCCGCAACCGACAGGGCTTAAGAATGAAATGGAAACCGGTAGGATCTCTATGACAAATAGGACACCCGCCGGTTTCTGCGATTTTTTAAATTGTCTTATATTCTTTGCCTTGGCAAGGAAAAATCATTAACTTTGCAATTTAGTAAGCGATTATGTCTATGAGAAAGATACTTCAATTCACTTCTGAAGAAGAACAGCAGGCCCGCGACATCGTGGCTCATCTGCGCGATGTGGCGGGGACAACCATGCACCCCGGTGATGAGCGCCAATTGCTCTCCGATGTCCTGCACGCCTTACGAGAAGGACACATCTACCGTGATGTGTTCGATCTGAACCCTGTGCTGCGAGCATTGCAGACAACTGCCATCACGGTAGACGAAATCGGACTGCGGCGCGACGGCATTCTGGCCACCCTGCTCTATGGCATTCTCATCGACAATCTTGACGAGGAGAAAACCAAACAACATATACTCGACTGCTACGGCGAGAATGTTCAGCGCATCATCCACGGACTGGTGAAAATCCAACGCCTCTACGAGAAAAACCCTGTCATACAGAGTGAGAACTTCCGTAACCTGCTACTGAGCTTCGCCGAGGACATGCGTGTCATCCTAATCATGATCGCCGACCGTGTGAATCTCATGCGACAGATACGCGACACACCCAACACTGATGCCCGTCGCGAAGTGAGTGAAGAGGCCAGCTATCTCTATGCTCCACTCGCCCACAAGCTCGGACTCTATAAGCTGAAAAGCGAGCTGGAGGACCTGTCGCTCAAATATCTGGAGCACGACGCTTACTACATGATCAAGGAAAAACTCAACGCCACCAAACGTACGCGTGACGCCTATATAGCCCGCTTCATAGGACCTATACAGGAACGGCTCGAACAGGCCGGACTGAAATTCCACATCAAGGGACGCACAAAGTCGATCCACTCCATCTGGCAAAAGATGAAGAAACAAAAATGCGGCTTTGAGGGCATCTACGACCTCTTCGCTATCCGCATTATCCTCGACTCACCACTCGACAAGGAGAAACTGCAGTGCTGGCAGGTCTACTCTATCGTCACGGATATGTATCAGCCTAACCCGAAACGACTACGCGACTGGCTCTCCGTACCAAAATCGAACGGCTACGAGTGTCTGCATATCACCGTGCTCGGACCGGAGAAGAAATGGGTGGAAGTGCAGATCCGCACCGAACGCATGGACGAGATTGCCGAACACGGTCTTGCAGCCCACTGGCGCTACAAAGGCATCAAGGCTGAAGGACAGCTCGACGACTGGCTCGCCAACATACGCGCCGCCCTCGAAGCCGGCGACAACCTGCAGGTGATGGACCAGTTCACCCGCTCGCTCACACCGGAGGAGATCTATATATTCACCCCAAAAGGCGACCTGTATAAATTTCCTGCCGGTGCAACGGTACTCGACTTTGCCTACCGCATCCATTCTAAGATCGGTAACAGTTGCGTAGGCGGAAAGATCAACGGACGTGTCGTGCCGATGCGCGAAGAACTCCATTCGGGTGATTCCGTGGAAGTGCTCACACAAAACTCTCAGACACCTAAGCACGACTGGCTCAACATCGCCAAGACTCCCAAGGCCAAAGCCAAGATACGTCTGGCTCTCAAGGAAACCCAAGCAAAGGATGGTCTCTACGCCAAAGAACTGCTGGAGCGTCGCTTCAAGAACAGGAAGATCGAGATAGAAGAAAGCCTTATGGGCCATCTCATCAAAAAGATGGGCTTCAAAGAGGTGTCCGACTTCTACAAGCAGATAGCAGACGACAAACTCGATCCCAATCACGTCCTTGACCTCTATCTGGAACTACGTGACCATCAAAACAATAGCAAAGAAAAGGAGACACGTTCGGCAGAAGGATTCAAGTTTGAAAGCGAAGAGGAAGAGAAGACCTACGGCAACGAGGATGTGCTTACTATCGACCGTAATCTAAAAGGTATCGACTATCAGCTCGCCCCCTGCTGCCATCCCATCTACGGTGACAAGATCTTCGGATTTGTCACTGTCAACGGCGGAATAAAGATCCACCGTACAGACTGTCCCAACGCACCGGAAATGCGACGCCGATTCGGCTACCGCATCGTACGCGCCCGTTGGAGTGGAAAAGGCACATCACAATATAGCATCACCCTGCATGTCGTCGGCAACGATGATATCGGCATTATCTCTAACATTACGAATATCATTTCCAAAGAAGAGAAAATCGTGATGCGCTCCATCAACATCGATTCCAACGATGGCCTCTTCTCCGGTAATCTGGAAGTGCTGCTCGAAGACACATCCCGCCTGCAACAGCTCATCAAGAAAATCAGAACCGTGAAAGGCGTTAAGCAGGTGGAGCGACTATAAGGCCCGCGCATCAGGCTGCCGAGCTCTCTTCCTGCCCACACGATACCCGTAGGGCTGGAATAAAAAGCCCGACTGCCTGGCACAGAAGAACAGCGACAGAAAAAGGAAAAGATGCCGGCAACTTCCTCTGCCAACAGACAGCAATGGGACAACAACCATAACGAAATTAACCAATATCATAAATAAATCTTCAACAACCAACAATGAGTAAACTTATTATTAATTCCTACGAGGAATTCGCATCTCATCTAGGACAGCAGCTGGGCGTAAGTGACTGGCTGACCGTAGATCAGGACCGTATTAACCAGTTTGCCGACGCTACACTCGATCATCAGTGGATACACGTCGATCCTGAGCGTGCAAAGGTTGAAAGCCCCTACAAGAGCACCATCGCACACGGCTACCTCACCCTCTCGCTGCTCCCTCACCTGTGGGGACAGATCATCGAGGTGAACAACCTGAAGATGATGGTCAACTACGGTATGGACAAGATGCGCTTCGGCAAGCCTGTACTCACCGGCAGCCGCATCCGTCTCAATGCCACACTGAAGAACATCGAGAATCTCCGCGGTATCTGCAAGGCTGAGATCTCCTTCACCATTGAAATTGAAGGACAGCGTAAGCCTGCCCTCGAAGGCGTAGCTACATTCCTTTATTACTTCAACTAATAAAAGGATACTGAGGCAATAAAAAGACTTCCCGTCTGTCTGTTCATTCCTAACAACACTTGCACACCCCGGAAAGAGCTGACAGACGAGAAGTCTTTTGTTTTTTAATGCCACCATCAACAGTGTACGGGCTACTGAAGGGACAATCAGGCTCACCCGATAAATATAGGGGAAAACAGGCCGCTCAAATGAAATACGGAAATGACAAGCAGAGGAAGGGCTCAAGGGGTGTGCGTATGGAATTAACGCAGGGAACGGAACCTGGATCATGCAGCATGAATCCTACCGGCTGCCTGTGACGGTTCTCTTCAGATCTCATGCGACAGTCCTCTTGATCTCCACCCTCAGGACAGATAGGAATGGACGCTCACGGGTATCGGTTGCATGGAAAGGATCGGCTGCAAATAAAAACAGGGACTTTTTATCATAGCCTCAGATTGATAAGGGTGTTTCCTGCCAGCAATTCGTTGCCTCAGTCTTGGAAGATATACTGCGATGGCGGATGCAGATATACTGCGATGACGGATGCAGATATACTGCGATGACGGATGCAGATATACTGCGATGACGGATGCTGATTTTTAAGGGACGACTAGGTAAATCAAGAAAAGGCAGTGTCCCTCCATTTATCGCTTACTCCGTCAGCAAGCGGAGCTAGGCTTCCCGGTCACGCCACACCTTACCTCTTGGCCTCGAACGTGCGGAACACAAGATAGGCACCGTCGCCATCAAGAATAAATGAATCGGCCACGGCCTCATTGAGCGAGCCCTGCCAGACAGCCGTGAAAGGATAGGCATCCCACTTCAGACCCGTCGACGACAACCGATCGCGACAGCTGAGATTGAAAATGCTCACTTGTTGATGCGCAAACGACCCGAAGACAGAACGTCCCTGCGCCACGACAAACCATCCGTGATCGGTCACCATCACCGACAGCATACCAAACCGACGCCGATACTCCTCCAACAAGGCGATATTGGCTAACGTATGATCCTCACGCTTGCCCGTAGCGCCAAGATAACACACCGGTCCGGTAGCCCCGATGCTGAGAAGATAGCGTGTTGCCTTGGTCATATCATTATCCTCCTGCTCTGCCACATGATGGAAGATCGAAGCATAACGGCTCCGAAAATCAGCAGGGATAGAATCACCATCGCCAACTATCGCCTCGGGATGCAGCCCCCGCTCTATGGCCCTCTGACCGGCACGATCGCAACAGACCAGATGGGAAGCATGGGACAACAGACCGAAAGGAATGGGATGGGACGGAAAGTCGCCATCGGCCAAGACTACATGAGGGAAAACCGTATCAGCGGTAAGGAGAGGATAGTGTTGCATAAGGATGGGATTTTTTAATGAATGATCTGGTAAATAGTCATAAAAGGATTGTCTGTCGGCTTACACCGACCATATAGACAAAAAGAAGACAGATACAGCCAGCACATAAAAACCTGCTAACCAACTCCAAGTGTCTTTGAAAGGTCCGAGGAGAAGCCTGTAAAGCGGCTTATTAGAGGCCATTCAGATCCTGTCTTCAACTTTGGCTGTACGTGACTGTTGCATCATGCGGCGCCACTTAAAGACACCGGCAACAGCAATAACGACATAAAGACCATAAAGCCCCCCCTTAAAGGGAATGTCCTTGATGAAATACAGATAACAGCTCACTCCATCGACGATGATCCAGAAATACCACTGCTCGATGTATTTGCGCGCCAGAGCCCACAGTCCTACGAAGCTCAGAGCATTGGTGAAAGCGTCAAGAACCGGTATCGTAGAATTGGTGAACCGATCGAGCACAAACCATGTAACAGCCCAGGCGGCAAGAAAGAAGACCGTCGCAGGGAGGTACAGTCGTCGGGGCATATAGGAAATCGGCAGAATGTCGCCTGCCTTCTGATTGTGCTTGTGTCCAAACTTCCACACCAACCAGCCATAGATTGCCGCAGCCGTATAGTAGACTGCCATACCAGCATCACCATAAAGGCCGTGCTGCCAATAGAGAACGACATCCATGGCAGGCATCACAATACCTACCAGCCAGAGAGCAATGCTCGCCCGATATTCAAGCCATATGTAGACAAGACCCAAGACAGTAGTAGTCAAGTCAAGCCAATGAAAAGAAAGCCAATCCGTCATATCTTTGATATTTCATTCTACCCGCCATAACGGGTACGGAATATATAACCTATGAACACCGTAGAACGGAAGAGGGAGCCTATGCCCCACTCCTCCGTTCCTGCGGATTTGGATAGTATTTATTTAAAAGCTCAGTGTGAGATGCGCCATACAGTTGAAGGGAGCGGAAGGAGCAAAACCGACGGCTCCATAGTCGCGGATTCCCCATGTGTTGACAGCTACGACCTTTCCGTCTCGTTGCTCAAACTGGGGTGCGGCCCAACCGTTATTGTCGTACTTGGCTGAGAAGAGATTGTAGATAGAGAGACCTACAGCCACCTCCTTCACTCCCAGCTTGCGCAGAGAGAACGAATAACTGAGATCGAGATCGGTGGTCCAATGACTGCCAAGCATCAAGGTCTCATAGGTGGTATTGCCATCGGCATCCTGACACTCCATCGTCTTGAAACCGGTGTTGGTCAGATACTGCTCGCCCACGAAACGCTCGGTCACTACGGCAGAGAATCCCTTGTACTTAAAAGTCATCCACGTATTGAAAATAACATCAGGAGAGAAGCTGAGCGGTTGGTCACCGATCTGCACTTTCGTGGTATAATCGTCGAGCGTCACAGCAAGATCCTGAACACGGTTTTTCGAGAAAGTGGCATTGGCATCCCAGCGGAACCAATCGACGGGCATCCACGCAGCCTGCAACTCTACGCCAAGACGGTAGCTCTTCTCCAAATTACGCGTAACGGCCTCACCGATATCATCCAACTCACCGGTAAGCACGAACTGATTGTGATAATCCATCCAATAACCATTCACGCTTGCGGAAAACTTCTCACCCGTAAACTCATAACCCAACTCAAGATCGTTCAGGCGTTCTGCCTTCGGGTAGGAATAGCCATTGGCGGCATAGTCCTCATAATTGTTGCGCACAGGTTCACGGTGGGAAATGGCATACGATGCATACACACGATGATTGCGGGCTATCTGGTAGTTCAGTCCGAACTTCGGGTTAAAGAAGTCGAAATCGTCACGGTAGATATAGCGGCCGTCCTCATTGTAACCCCATGCATCAGTGGGATTTTGTAGACGGTAGCTCACATGACGATACTGCAGGTCAACATACGCAGAAAGTCCGCGCAGAAACTCCCAGTTGACCTTACCATATATGTTCGCATCGTTTTTCACCGCATTATTACGGTAATATTCCCAATCGGGAGTGAGATTAGCAACATTTTCCTTCACCCAGGTCACGAGTCCGAAATGATCGCCATCATAACGGTTCCAACCACCGCCGACAACAGCAGTCAGACCATTATGGTTCGTATAATTCAGATCGGCAATGGCGCCGTAGAAATCGTTGTCCATCTTCTTCTGACGCACCAGATCACTTGATGCAGCCGATGCCGATACCGGCGTCAGGCCATACTCGCTCAGATCACGGTCAGTCTTGTACTCCTCGTAATAGCCTTTACCCTTCGTATAATGCAGGGCTGCATGCAGATTGAAAAACCGGCCAAAACGCTGGGTAAGAATCAACTGATAGTTCTGTTGATTGTAATTATCGGTCTGATTCTTATAATAGAGCGGGTTGCCGTTCTCATCGTAGTACTCACCACAAGAATTGTAACGGCGGCCATAAAGGCTCTGCTCATACTTACTTGTATAGTTCCATGCGTGATAGGTGTGCTCCTCACCGCTAAAGGTGACCAGCTTCACCATAGTGTTGTCAGAGAAATAGCCGCCTTGCAGGAAATAGTTGTTCAACTTTGTCCAAGCACGGTCGAGATATCCCTTCGAACCGATGTTGCTCAACCGGCCCTGGAACCCCCAATGATCCTTTATGAGTCCTGTAGAGAAGCGCATCGTCTCCTTATGAGAATAATAAGAGCCAGCACTGGCATCGAGCGTCAAATAAGGCTCTGCGGAGATGCCCTCCGTCTGCATATTCACCGTAGCACCGAAAGCGGCAGAACCGTTCGTCGACGTTCCCACACCACGCTGTATCTGTAAAGAGCCTAGCGAAGAGGCGAGGTCGCCGATATTCACCCAAAAAAGCTCCGAAGACTCGGCATCGCTTTGGGGAATACCATTAACAGTAATATTGATACGGCTGGGATCTGTACCACGTACACGCAACGTGGTGTATCCAATGCCATTACCAGCATCAGAAGTCATCGTAACGCTCGGTGTGAGAAGAAGCAGACGCGGCAGATCCTGTCCGAAATTCATTTTCCTGATCTGTTGCTGCGACACATTGTCATAGGCCATAGGCGTACGGCCGTGAGCACGCGTAGAGAACACCTCCACAGCCTGCAGTTCGTGTACTTGAGTGGTGTCTACCTTACTCTCTGTCTTCACTGTGCCGGTAGACGCGGCTACAGGAAGCACTGCTCCTGCAAGAGCAGTCAGCATGACAGCTTTTCTTTTCATACTGAATTGCAATCTTGATTACCTAAAATAAAACGTTTTCGTAAAGCCACACCCACTACCCAGAGTCCGTTCACAGACAATCACAGAAAAAGGTGGATGAAAGCCAATGGAATAATATCTTCGGTGTCCCTGCGTCGGCATTATCCGCTTCAGGTTCGAAGGGTATCATCTCAGCCACACCACATAATGCAGCACCCCTGATCCACAATATAACGATCGGCTGCAAAGATACAAAGTTTTTTAATATTCACCAAACTTATATAAAACAATAGAAAAAGTCTTTCCAAAGACAATAAGCCTTTAACAGCCCCTAGAACAAAAGGGATGAAAAGCATTCCTGGATTCCTCTCCCTCTTCTGAACTTTTTAACGCCACATTAAAAATAATTGCCATAAAACGCAAGAAAACGGAAAATATATTTGTATCTTTGCCGTAGAATGAACAGACCCATTATCATACTTCTGACTGCCGCCTTTGGCCTGATGTGTGTAGCCTGCGGTAGCTCATATAAAGAAAAACAAAGAATAACAGCCGAGCAACGGCAGGCACAGGCCCGTGAGGACTCGGCTTCGCTAAAGATCGCTGTTGTGCCCACTATGGATTGTCTGCCGCTATTCATCGGTGTGGAAGACAGTCTCTTCAGCAAAGCCGGCATCAACGTACATTTGCGAATGCGCCCCGCCCGACTCGACTGTGACACACTCATCGCCCGCGGGCACGTCGAAGGCTTCGTTACCGACTTGATCCGCGCCGAACGTCTGCGTAACCACGGTACGCCACTTCACTATGCTACCGCAACAAATGCTTATTGGCAGGTGATTGCCAACAGGAAAAGCCGTGTTACGAATGCCTCACAGCTCTCCGACAAGATGATTGCCATCACACGGTTCTCCGCTACCTCTTGGCTCGCTGACCGCTGTCTGGAAAAAGCACATCCTAAATACGATGTGTTCCGTGTACAGATAAACGATGTACACGTGCGCCTGAACATGCTACTGAACAATGAGATCGACGCCCTCGTCTTCACCGAGCCACAAGCTACGACAGCGCGCCTGTATAAAAACGCCGTCCTGGCTGACAGCCGTGATCTCAATACCAATCTTGGTGTCATCGCCTTCACACAAAAGGCATACAACAACAAGGATAGAAAAAAACAGATAGACACTTTCTTGCGTGTCTATGACTCTGTTTGCGACTCTATCAACCGGTTTGGGCTAACACATTACAACGACATCATACAGAAATACACAGATGCTGATGCCAAGACGCTAAAAGCCCTGCCCAAGCTCAAATATACACATACAGCAGCACCCCGACAAAAAGATATTGACACTGCAAGAAAATACTTAAAATAAGGCTAACATTTTACACCTGACAATAAGCTGCTATGCTACAAAAAGAGAATTTTGAGATATTCACAACTAAGGTCTATCATCAACTCATCGACCGACAGCGGCTCGGTGCGGCCCTGCAGCTCATTCACAGCCACCCTCAGTTCACGCTCGTCAGCGGCGAGGTGGCAGAGATAGAGGCCGACTACCAGCGCATGTGTGACTTTATGCTATCGGGATATGCCGATGAACATCGTCAGACACTCTACTATCAACTGCTTCACCGTGCCTTTGCCGTCACACAGCGACTGGCACTCTCCGACTGGCTAAACCATCCCTATCTGCGTGGATACGCTATCATAGCCGATGGTATAAACTTGGATGTCGAACAGATGCGAGACGACCTGCAACAGTTTGTCCAAGAACTCGCACTCTTACAACTCGAAAACAACCATGACGGAGACGAACACGCAAAAAGCATCTATCGTGCGCATCACACACTGATGCAACGGCTCTTCATCACACTTTGCTTTTCAAGCCAATGGGCACACCATCTCGGACAGAAAATCGCAGATCTGTTATGCTCACCCACCATCGAAGAGAATGACGGCATACAACTTACCTCTGCCATCACTCTCGGTGCTACCAATGTGGCCGATCCGGAAAAGCTCCTGGCACTTCTTCACATCTACAGACAGTCGACATCTATGAGACTCAAACAAAGAGCACTGGTGGGATGGATGTGTGCACTGATGAATTTTCCGCTCGATTTCTTTCCCGAAGTGAAAGACGTTCTCAACAATGTTCTCAATCAGACCGGTACTCCAGCTGACGTGAGCGAATTAATTATACAGATGATGTTCTGTCTCTCTACCGACACGGAGAGCAAACAGCTGCATGACGAGATGATGCCGCACATCCTTAAAGTACAACAGGATCTGCAGGACAATGCTTTCGGCATCAATATTCATGACGAAGAAAGTCTCGACGAACTGCTACATCCTGACAAGGAGGAGAAACGTGCAGAGGAGCTGGAAAAAACCATCAACCACATGATGGATATGCGCGAGAAAGGCGTAGATATTTATTTCAGCGGCTTCTCACAAATGAAACGCTTCCCCTTCTTCTCTTCACTCGTCAACTGGTTTGTACCTTTTTATATCCATCATCCCGAACTTGAACAGACACCACAAGAACTGCTCAATTCGCGTTTCCTGCAGACAATGCTCACCAATGCCCCCTTCTGCGACTCTGACAAATATTCGATGGTACTCGGCCTGTCGCAAATTTACGGAAAAATGCCGCCCGAATTTCGCGAGCACTTCCTTAATGCGGACATTCTCGATCAGCATCAAAACATGGATATTTCATCTGGCACATATATACGACGCGCCTATCTACAAGACCTATACCGTTTTTATCATGTCAACGATGCCTCGCGTGACTACCGCATGCTTTTCAATCTGGATGGACTCTGCCGTGTCATCACGCTTGACACCTTTAAAACCGTCATGGGACGCCAGTGCAGCAATCTTTGGCGGACTCTGATAAAGAACGGACACATCAGCGAAGCAAGGCTGCTCGTCAACGCTTATTATGATCCTGCACAAGCTGACGAAGTAGTGGGACGTGCTCTTCTATCAATGAAGGAAGGACTCTATCCACAGGCTGAAGAGGAATATGGTAAAGCCTGCAAGTTGCGGCCCAACGATATGGCACTACGTGCGCACTACGCACGAGCCTGCTACCTCAATGGAAACTACAAAAAGGCTGCTGAACTCTTCAAAACACTATCCATAGCTGATCCTACAAATAAGCGCTATGCACTTGATGGGGCCATCGCTCTCATCCATTGCGGCAAGACAGAAGAGGCAATGCCAGAGCTCTTCCGGCTGAATTAACAATACCCCGATGACCTCAACGTACAGCGGGCACTCGCATGGGGAAGCCTACTGCAACACAAGGTGGAACAGGCCACAAAAATCTACATGAAACTTGTAGATATAGGCAGACAGAATCTTAACAGCACAGATAACACTACTGCGACGACAGCAGCTACAGACCGCCTTAATGCAGGCTACTGCGCATGGGCGGATCACCGCGTAAAAACAGCTTTAGTGCTCTTCCGGGAATCGAGAATGTCAGAGGAAACTCTCAACAAACATTTTCAAGCTGACCGAGAACTTCTAGAAAGCTATGGCATCGGACCAATTGAGCAGGCTATGATGCTTGATGCCTTAGAAAAACAAGAAGACTAACATAGTTATAGCCGTTCTACTGATTATGGCTTCCACAGGGTTCCAATTTCAACAGTTTTTCGTTCGTCACGACCGATGCGCCATGCGTGTCGGTACTGACGGCGTACTCCTTGGCGCATGGGCCAGAATCCCTACCCTACAGCCAACGGAAATACTATGCCCCAAAGATCTTTTCCCATCTGAGAAAGACCATATCCATATTAACCTGCCAATCTCCGGAACCTCCAAACAATCAGTTGCTGACATCGTCAAACAACCCGCTTCTGATATTTCCAGACAACCATCAGAACAATCATCTGGCTATATAAGGACCAACAGTCATTCGCTCCAACAGTTCCCTCAGAAAAATACCCTTTCCTCTACCCCTCATATTCTCGACATTGGTACAGGAACCGGACTTGTTGCACTGATGATGGCACAACGCTTTCCCAATGCACACATCGATGCTCTGGAGATTGATACTGATGCTGCCGCACAGGCTGCTCTCAATTTCAAAAACTGCGCATGGTCTAACCGACTCACCATCATTCCACAAAGCATTCAGGATTTTATAAAAGAAAATTACACCATATCCGATAACCAAAAAACGCTCGAACTTCTAACCGAACACCCAGCCAAAACACCTATTTTATATGACGCCATCACCTGCAACCCACCTTTTTTTGTAGACTCACTAAAGTGCCCCGATGACCATCGTACACTTGCCCGTCATAGTGACACATTATCTCCTCATGACCTGATGACCGCAGCAAAAAGCCTGCTAAAACCATGGGGAGAACTAAGCATCATCATACCCACCGATATTATATCAAAATATGAGGCAGAAGCCGCTTTTTCCGGCCTTCTGCTCACCCGTATTACCACTATCCGAACTGTAGCTCGGAAAATGCCTAAACGTGCGTTACTGGCCTTCTCTCCTACCCGTTTGCTTCGTACAGATATCAACGAGCAAACTCTCATGAATGCAGACAACTCACGGTCACAATGGTATCAGCAACTCACAAAGGATTTTTATATCAAATAGACAATATATCGATACGACAACCATCTGCTCTAAAAAGCAACGGCAGACAACTTACTAATCATCTTCACCCACAGCCGCACTGATATCTTTAAAGTATAACGACTTGACAAGTCCTTAAGCCCAAATAGACTGGGAAAAATTCGAGAAAGCCTGAGAAACATTAACCCAAATCGGTCATTAGAAAAATATGCTTTCTTTTTGTCATATTTCTGCTATTTCTACAGCAAAAATCAAGCGCTAAACAATATAACTAGCTACAGAAACAAACATTCACTTACAATTTGTTAGTGAAAATCTCTAATGACCGATCTGGGATTAAAGACAATATTTGATCTAGCGATTTTCCACTATTTTAAATTTGTAAGCCTCATTTTAAGAAATGGGGGCAGTACTCCAACGCCTTGAAGACTGTCCCCAATGAGAGTTTAGTATAACCGTTTTGAGAATCTGTTTTGATTCTTCTTGTGAGAAATATAGAGATGTCAATGTTCTCGTCATTGAGACGAGATAAAGGCGTCAAAATCCTTTATCTTTAAAATAAGTTCTCATCTATGTCACCACAGTTCAGAACCTTAACCTCAATAACACTCTCGACACAAAAATAAGGATTAACTACGATTATTCCAAATGTCGATCATTGAATCCTTTTATTTTTAATACTATTTAAATTAATTACAAATTCTCTATGTGCCTTTATTCTACAGTAACACTTTTGGCAAGATTACGAGGCATATCAACGTTCAATCCTTTTTCAACAGCGATATGATAGGCAAGAAGCTGAAGCGGGATAACACTCAGTAACGGAGCTAAAGGAGCTAACGTCGATGGTACAGGAAGAACCAGATCAGCTATTTTCGATATTTCCTTATCACCTTCCGTGACAACAGCAAGGATATGTCCACCACGTGCCTTTACCTCTTGCATGTTGGAGATAATCTTCTCATATCCTTCATGATGGGTGGCGACAAAGAGTACAGGCATTCTATTATCCACCAGTGCAATAGGACCGTGCTTCATCTCCGCAGCAGGATATCCCTCCGCATGGATGTATGAAATTTCCTTCAACTTCAACGCGCCTTCAAGGGCTACGGGATAATTCCACCCTCTGCCTAGATAAAGAAAGTTAGTGGCATAAGTATAGATACGGGCCAACTGCTGAATACGGTCGTTTTGCTCCAAAACCTTCTTGATCTTCATCGGTATACGAGCCAGCTCATCTATCATCTCTTCATATTCTTCCTGAGCTATTGTTCCTTTCGCGTGACCAAGCGCAAGACCCAACAGATAGAGACAAGTGAGCTGTCCGGTAAATGCCTTTGTAGACGCCACACCAATCTCCGGACCGACATGAATATAAATACCTGTATCAGTCTCGCGTGCAATGCTTGATCCTACAGCGTTGACAATACCAAAAATACAGGCACCGTGCTCCTTAGCCAGTCGAATGGCTGCCAATGTATCGGCAGTTTCTCCACTTTGAGAAATGGCTATCACGACATCAGAGGGATAGATCACCGGATCACGATAACGAAATTCAGAAGCATAGTCGACCTCCACAGGAATCTTGCAATACTGCTCTATCATCTGCTTACCGATCAGACCGGCATGCCAAGACGTTCCGCAGGCTACAATAATGAAGCGCGTGGCTGACAACAAGCGCGCACGATTGTTAAGCACAGCAGAAAGAACCACTTTCCTCAGTACATTGGGATCACTATAGTCAGCTGAAGGATCGTCCGTCGGCTGAAAAACACCAACAGAAGGAAAAAGACGACCTCGCATGCAGTCTGAAAGTACACGGGGCTGATCGAAAATTTCTTTGAGCATAAAATGAGGGAAACCACCTTTGTCAAGCATATCAAGATCAACACCTATCTCTTTTACCTCCACATCCTGATGCTCATTATTGAGATTGATGATCTCTAACTCTTCACCCGGACGACAAATAGCTATCTGACCATCATCAATATAGGCCACTTTCTGTGTATATCCTGCAATAGGGGTAGCATCGGAAGCAATGAAAAACTCACTATTCTGATCACCTATACCGATCACCAAAGGAGAACCTTTACGAGCTGTGACAAGCGTCGACGGATCACGACGATCAACAACAGCTATAGCATAAGCACCAATACACTTCCGAAGAGCAACCCGTACAGCCTCGGCTAACGAACAATGGTGTTGAGACTGAACATAGTCGATAAGTTGAACAAGTACTTCCGTATCTGTATCACTTTGAAATATATACCCCTTTTCATGAAGCTGTGCACGCAACACATCAAAATTTTCGATGATGCCATTGTGTACCAAAGCAAGATTACCACTTTGAGAGACGTGAGGATGGGCATTCTTCACCGATGGCTCTCCATGAGTAGCCCAACGCGTGTGGGCTATTCCCGTACAGCCACTAAGATCTTGACCCTGAGTAGCTGTCTCCAGATCAGAAACCTTTCCTCTAGCCTTATATACATTCATGACAGCCGCTTTAGGAACAAGTGCCACACCTGCGGAGTCATACCCTCTATACTCCAAACGATACAGACCTTTGATTAAGATCGGATACGCTTCGCGAGAACCGATATATCCTACTATTCCACACATATTATTATCTTTTTAAGCTATTTATCAACTACAACGAAACCTCATAGACAAACCACCATCCTACTATAAGATTAAAGACTAGCATACGCCAGCCCCTAGCAACATGATGTCGCCTAAAATAAGGAATTGTACGCCTTTTGTAACATTTTCCCCTATTATGACCGACAAAATTATGAAAAATATAGGAACAATGGTCTCTTATGATCAAAAAAATCTGTTAAGTCTTATAAAGAAGGGACATTCATTGGAGAAATATCGATATTAGCTGATAATTTTTTTCAAATGACAAATATAGACGTAAATTTGCAACATCAATCGAAGAAACAGAGGTTTCTACAAAGATTGCCGATTAACGTTTTTAGGTTATACATTGATAGATAAGTTCTTTTTTTTGCATAGGATTAGAAAGCTTGGTTTGCGTGAGCAAGTCAAGCTTTTATGTTTAATACCCCCTATCCTTCTTATAAAATTCTCCGTTTCACCTTTTTCTATAATACCTTATCGATACGCCAGTATTGCACTGACATACACTATCTTAAATTAAGATACTCCCTTCAACCTTACCAATTACAGGTAATAAAACCAACAATACTCTAGAAAACAGATAATACTATGCCTCGGCTGAACAATATGGTTCCGTCGAGACATAGCAAATAACAAGCTAAGAAGACGATCGCAAAAACATATTGCGATATCGTTGTAGATCCTCACTTTTGCATTATGGAATGCAATGAATAGACTCAGATGAGCTTTCCTCCAAAAATGATCTTTCGAATCTGATCCTCGTGATCGTAAATAAAGCGCGCTACTATGGAAGACAAAATAGCAGCTGTCGGAAGTCGCTCATCGCCGGCATACTTCAAACGATCAAGTACATTTTTGAGTTCAGGATCTATATAAATTGTCGCCAGTTTACCACCTGCTTTCTTATATTTCTCAGCCATGTCAAGAAAGAGTTTCCACGAATCATCAGTATTGTCCTTCACAATATGATACTGTTCTGATGTTTCTCCGTTAACATCTGTAACAGTTAATGTATCTGCTGTGACAGTGGTTTCCGCCGAACGTGTCTGCTGTCCGACCTGCTGACCATCGTTAGATTTTACAGCCTGGACATCTGATCCTTGAGACGTTGGTCGGTTACCCGCAGGCTCCTCTGTAGTTACACGAACAGGTTGTTCTTCAGATTTTGCATATTCAGATTGGCGCTCTTCAGTCATTGTAGAACCGCCATTTTGTAGATTGTGTACTAGTCCAGCTATACCACCGGGAAGCACTACACTAGTTTTCTTCTTAGCCATGATCATATATTTTTAAAGATTTATATATCTGTATATTTAAACTTTTACACTTATATATTATTGCATACGTCGGATAATAAAATCAAAAGCAGGCTTTACAGCCTCACGCTGGGCAGCAGTGATCTCAAAGGTGTTGATACGCTTCAGAGCAGCTCTTGCAGTAATTCGTGGAGAGACAGTGCCAAGCTGCTTAAAGATGGCATCAGTCTGTTTCCACATTTTTAATTCGTCCGATGTACCAATACGTACGTCTATACGATTGGGTATAAAGAAAAGTTGCGCATGCATATCAGGAGTTCCTTGTTGCAAAGCGTTGATAACCTGTACAAACATTCCTGTAGAGTCGAGCGTCTTTTCTTCATACTCGTATGGACAAATGATAAAATCAGCAGAAGTAAACATAGGAATAAGTCCATCCTCTGAAATATTACCAGGCGAATCGAAAAGGACATACCCTTCTGTTTCGCGTGCAGAATCCATAAGTTGCTGCATTGTTTCCGGATCAGTAACATCAAAGTCCTGTATAGTGTATGGGTCTTCCTGTTCAAAGAGCTCTCGATCCTTCTTACGCTGCATCGTGATAGATTTCTGCAGGTCGGTATCGATAATACAGACATCTTGCTTTTTCCAAGCAAGGTAATCAGCGAAGAGCATGCAGAGTGTAGATTTCCCAACTCCACCCTTCTGGTTGGCAAAGACAACAATTCTATTCTTCATATCTATACCTATTTATATATATTTATTTTAATACACACGCATGTACCTATACTTATATATAGAAATATAAAAGGATATTCATCCAAAAATATTCAAATTCCCTGATGCATACAAGAGCTGCTGTACATTAATATATATATATATATATAAACAAGCAGACTCGTACAGATATTTATCTATATAAATACACATCAGTATATATATTCGTACATAAAAACATAAATCAATATTAAGATAAATGATTTCTTGTACTAAAGTATATTCACACGTATACATCTGCAAATGTACAAATATATATTGATATATCCAAACAAATTAAAGAATAAATACGTATCAAATTATAAATATTTTAATATAAAAGAATATCTATACTTATATATATTAACATACAAGGTGTAAAACATATTTATATAAATATATGTACAAGTATATATATTTTATCATTACTGCAATTTACATGTGACATACAAAAATACTATATATATCTATATAAATATATATACAATATAAAATACTAAAAATCAATGTATTATATGAATGTATATAAATATATAAACTGGTATATATAAAAAGAAAAACAATTAGTATTAGGTTTAAAACCTGTTTCTGTTAATAGAAATAATAGGCTTGGAGTATTGGAAAAGTCGGAAATTTAATACATAGTTATATAAATATATTAAAACATATAAATGTATAATGATAGTTACTCTAAATATAAATATATTGATAGATATAAAAATATCAATATACTTACACATGTAGATATGTTCATATCAATATAATTATATATGTATATATGATAATATGTACGTATTAATATATATACATAAATATATACTATTAAAATGTAGTTTTACATGTGGATGCATATACAAAAATATTTGTACATACAAGTATATAAATATATAATTAAAAACTCTATACTATATATATAAATATTTAAAAATATATGAATCATGTATATGAATACAAATCAGACTCAAATATCAAAAGAGAATAAATAATAAAAAGAAATTATCAGAGAGTTTGATATCATTTGGAATATCAATTAGTATCTGATATTATTACGGCCTCATAACTTTCTGATATACAGTTATATAAAATTATAGCCGGCGACAAATTCGGAAGGTGGTGCGACAAATTCGGAAGGTAGGTGCGACAAATTCGGAAGGTAAGTGCGACATATTAGGAAGATGTTTTGTTTCACGGCGACAAAATAGGAACATTTAGGCTATAAATGGCGACAAATTAGGAACATGTTGTTTAAATTTTGACTAAAACTTGACTAAACTCCTGCTTATGGTTATCTTTTCCTTAATTTGTCGCTGTTTCACGACTGTATTTATTGATTTAAACTAGTTATATATCTTGTTGATTATAAGATATGTATGATTTATCTGCGACAAAATAGGAACATTTCAATTGCACCATAAAAACAGCATGTTCGACAAAATAGGAACTTGCTGAACTGTATTGACAACTCTATTTTCAAGCCCCTCCCCTACTCCATCAATTTATATTTTCCAGAGCAAGCCTTTAAAGGGCAGAAGACCATCTTTTGCAAATTAAATAGGGACTGTCGTTTAATTCCGTCATTATGAGTCAACCGGCAGACAGTTCCTGTATTTTTTACCGATCGAGCTCATCTTTTTATATCTTCGGC
>ERZ779913.316-NODE-316-length-21261-cov-6.60455_pt1 | contig 21261 bp, 20 predicted proteins | sample MGYA00511547_ERZ779913 | MGnify/ENA primary metagenome ERZ779913 (study PRJEB29588, sample SAMEA2149539) | human gut metagenome | biome: human gut; feature: human-associated habitat; material: faeces | place: Denmark | collected 2008/2010 ...
TTTTTCCTTTTTTCAGGTCATTTTCATGAATGGCCTCTTCTACTTGATAAGCCGGAGCATGTTTTTTATGCATGCCTTTCGGTTTTTTATTACCGGCAGCTCCCATAGTAAAAACCTCCTTTCAAATCCTTTAAAAAGTCAAAATATAATTTATTACTTCAATAAATCCAACTGTTTGAAACATTTAATCAGCTTCTCAATAGCGAAGTCTACCTGTTCTTTGGTATGAGTAGCCATCAAAGCAAAACGAACAAGCGTATCCTGAGGCGCACATGCAGGCGGAATAACAGGATTGATGAATACACCCTCATCGAAAGCCAGTTTCGTAACTTCGAAAGTCTTGTCTGTATCACGTACATACAACGGGATAATAGGACTTTCCGTATCACCGATTTCAAAACCTGCTTCACGGAAACTCTTCAAGGCATAATTGGTAATCTTCCACAAGTTTTCCTGACGCTGAGGTTCGGTCTTGAAAATATGCAGAGCTTCCATTGCCGCAGCAGTTGCAGCCGGCGTATTACTTGCCTGGAATATATAAGAACGGGCATTGTGACGCAACCAGTTAATTACATCCTTATCACCTGCTACGAAACCACCGATAGAAGCCAGTGACTTAGAGAACGTACCCATAATCAGGTCAATATCCTTTGTTACACCGAAGTGATCGCATACGCCTCGTCCGTCTTTACCAAATACACCCAAACCATGAGCTTCGTCTACATAAACACTTGCATTGTATTTTTTCTTCAAGCGGACAATTTCAGGAAGATTTGCCAAGTCACCCTCCATAGAGAACACACTGTCTACAACAATCAGTTTGATGGCATCCGGTTCGCACTTCTGAAGTTCCTTCTCCAGCGCCTCCATGTCGTTATGCTTGTACTTCAACTGAGTAGCAAAAGAGAGACGACGTCCGTCGACGATGGAAGCATGATCACGGTCATCACAGATGATATAGTCACCACGTCCGGCCAACTGCGGGATAACACCTTCATTAACGGTGAAACCAGTAGAAAAGCAAAGAGCTTCGTCCTTTCCTACAAAATCGGCCAATTCCTTCTCCAGTTCAACATGAATATCAAGGGTTCCGTTCAGCAAACGTGAGCCGGCACATCCGGTTCCGTACTTACGGGTAGCAGCTATGGCTGCGTCGATGATACGTTGGTCGTGAGTCAGACCCATGTAAGAATTAGAGCCGAACATCAAAACCTTCTTTCCATCCATCATTACCTCTGTGTCTTGAGCGCTGTCAATCTCGCGGAAGTAAGGATACACACCTCTCTCCATGTACATCTGAGGTGTTCTGAATTTACTTAGTTTGTCTTGTAATAATCCCATATTCTAATATCTAGTAAGCCCGATGACTTACATTAATTATAATTAACCGGACTCTTTCATGCCGGCAATTTCATAAAAAGAGTGTGCAAAGATAATAATTTTCGTTATTTCAAGCGCTTGTTAGCGTAAAAAAAACGCTGTAAACATCATTTCTGCACAAAATGTACCCTGAAATAAACAAAATAATCGTATTTTTGTTTACTAAACAGACTAAGATCCTTACACAAAATGGACTCAAAAAAAGAAATAGTATTCATTGTCAACCCGATATCAGGTACTCACAGCAAAGAGTTTATCCTGCATCAGGTGGAAAAAAGACTGAATCACACATTATATGATTATACCATCCGCAAGACAGAATATGCCGGGCATGCTACCGAAATAGCCCGTCAGGCTGCTGAGGATAAAAAGGATATCGTTGTTGCCATTGGTGGTGACGGAACAATCAACGAAGTCGGGCGGGCCCTGATACACACCGATACGGCCATGGGGATCATCCCATGCGGTTCAGGCAACGGACTGGCACGTCACTTACATATCCCTTTGGAAGCACGTGGCGCCATCGAAGTGCTGAATCAGGGATTTATCAAGACCATCGATTACGGTCTGATTGACTCTCATCCGTTCTTCTGCACCTGCGGGGTGGGTTTCGACGCATTCGTCAGCCTGAAATTTGCCGATTCCGGGAAAAGAGGACTGCTCACTTACCTGGAAAATACCTTACATGAGAGTCTTACCTACCGCCCCGAAACGTATGAAATAGAAAACGCAACGGGCACGGTACGTTACAAGGCCTTCCTGATAGCCTGTGCCAATGCCTCCCAATACGGCAACAATGCATACATCGCTCCCCAGGCTTCGCTGACAGACGGCATGATGGACGTCACGATACTGGAACCGTTTACCGTGCTCGACGTGCCGGCGCTGTCGTTCCAGCTCTTCAACAAGACAATCGACCAGAACAGTCGTATCAAAACGCTGAAAGAGAAAAAAATAACAATACACCGTACGCAGGAAGGCGTCTTCCATTTCGACGGAGATCCCGCGATGGGAGGGAAAGACCTGGAAGTGGAAATCATCTCCAAGGGACTGAATGTCATTGCCCCTCAAAGGGGAAAATCGGCCATCGAAGCGTTCAATGTACTCCAGCATTTTACAGACTTTATCGGCAGGCGCCCCATCACGTCGACCATTGCCCGCAAGCATAAAGAGCTGTTGCAGATCAACCACAACCTGCTGCGCCGGCTTTCAAAAAGAGATTAATGGTGCTGCCTCTGGCAAACGTCACCACGATGACAGAAAAATGTCCCGATGTTCTTCCGAAAACATCGGGACATTTTTTTATTTTTTGTACAAAAAATCGGAAAATTTGTACAAATTTTCCAGCACCTGTCAGCAGGAGTTCAATCACATATTCAAGTAAAATTCTTTTGTCAGCCGAATATATGCCGGACTATACACGTGGCGTTCCAGCTCCACAACCAGATGTTCCGTTGCGCATGCACAGATTTGCCGCCCAAAAGCCAGCAACACCCGCTTAGGCACAGCATCCGGCTTTGTGTGTATCAGTGTTTTACGGTTCGGATACAGATGCTTACCGGCTGCCAGAGAGACAAAGTCGTCGGCAGCGTCCGTCGGAATAATCACCGAAAAAGTTCCGTCTTCGGTCAGCAACCTTTCCACTGCTGCCAGCAATCCGCCAAAAGTAAGATCCCCCGTATGGCGTGCCACATTTCTGCGTGCATCCGGACAATGCACATTTTCCACAAAATAAGGAGGATTAGACACTATCGCATCGAAAGTTCCGTCAACTTCCCCGCACATCTGCACCACGTCTTTCCTGCAAATACTGATTCTTTCCTTCCACGGAGAGGCCTTCACATTCTCTTCCGCCTGCTCTACCGCCTTTTCATCAATATCTATTCCCACGATATGAGCCAGCGAACGCTGGGCCGTCATCAGCGCAATCAGTCCTGTACCTGTGCCTATATCGAGTACCCTCCGGGCATTGTCCACCTGTGCCCACGCTCCCAAAAGTACCCCGTCGGTACCCACCTTCATCGCACACCGGTCGTGATAAACCGTAAACTGCTTGAACTTGAAATATGGATTAGGCATATTACTTACAATTCTTATTTTCCGTCAAAAATAAATAAAATACATTGCTTTCGGACGCAAAAATAGCATTTATTTTGTTAGCCATGTTGTATTTACAACAAATCTGTTTCCGTATTCAAAGCGGAATGTTTAACTTTGTGCTCGTTTCTGAGCTTTGAAATACGCTCTCATTAAAAATACACAAAAACGCGAATATGGTAAGAAGAAAAAAAATAGACACAGATAGTTTGAAGAAAGCAGGAGATGACGAACTCTCCATGGTGACTGAGATCGATACAGCGCCCGAAAATCTATCTGCCGATGAACTGGAGAAGGAAATCCCCATCATGACACTGCGTAACATGGTGATGTTTCCTAGCGTAGTCATGCCCGTTACGGCAGGAAGACGTACTACGCTGAAACTCGTACATGAAGCGATGAAGGAAAAGAAACACATCGTCATTGCAACGCAGAAAGCCATGGAAGTAGAAGAGCCTGGATTGTCGGATTTGTATCCTATTGCTGTTATCGGACGCGTATTGCGCGTATTCGAAATGCCGGGCGGAAACACGACCGTAATCCTGCAGGCAAGTAATGTAAAGGTACATCTGGATGAGGCTACCGCTGCACGTCCTTACCTGAAAGGAAAGGTCAGCCTGATAGAAGAGCAGATGGAACCTACGGATTCGGACGAGTTCAAGGCTCTCATGGATACATGTATCGAACTGAGCAATAACTTTATCGATGTAGCCGACCACATGAGTCCGGATATTGCTTTCGCGCTGAAAAATCTGCCTAAAAATCATGTGCTCGTAAATTATATCTGCACCAACTTCCCTCTTTCCATCGAGGATAAGTTCCAGTTGCTGAAAGAAAATACGCTGAAGGACCGCCTGTACAGTCTGATACAGATACTGAACCGAGAAACGAAGCTGGCAAACCTGAAACAGGATATCCAGATGCGTACACGGGAAGACCTGGACAAGCAACAGCGTGAATACTTCCTGCAACAGCAGATCAAGAACATACAAGATGAACTGGGACGCGGTCAGGAAGACGAAATAGACGAACTGCGCAACAAGGGCAAGGCAAAAAAATGGAAAAAGGAAGTTGCCGATGTCTTCGAACGTGAAGTTTCGAAACTGGAACGCATCAATCCGCAGTCGCCCGACTATAACGTTCAGCTCACTTACCTGCAAACCCTGCTGGCACTGCCGTGGGACGTATATTCTACAGACGTACTGAATATACCTAATGCCGAAAAGGTATTGAACAAGGATCATTACGGACTGGAAAAGGTAAAGGAACGTATTCTGGAACACCTCGCCGTACTGAAACTGAAAGGTGATTTGAAATCGCCGATTATCTGTCTTTACGGTCCTCCGGGAGTGGGTAAGACTTCGCTGGGACGTTCCATCGCCGCTGCCTTGAAGCGTAAATATGTACGTATGTCGCTGGGAGGTGTACACGATGAAGCCGAAATACGCGGACACCGCAAAACGTATATCGGAGCCATGCCGGGACGTATCATCAAGAGTCTCATTAAGGCGGAAACATCTAATCCGGTCATTATTCTCGATGAGATTGACAAGCTCAGCAGCGACCGTCAGGGAGACCCTGCATCGGCTATGCTGGAAGTGTTGGATCCCGAACAGAACAATGCATTCCACGATAATTACATCGACATAGACTATGACCTGTCGAAGGTAATGTTCATCGCGACGGCCAACAACTTGGGAACCATCCCTACTCCGCTGCTCGACCGTATGGAACTCATCGAAGTAAGCGGATACATTACGGAAGAAAAGATTGAAATTGCACGCCGTCACCTTATCCCGAAAGAGATGGAAGCAACCGGTCTGAAGAAAGAACATGTAAAATTCACCAAAGCTGCCATCGAGGATATCATAGAAAACTATACCCGCGAAAGTGGTGTACGTGAATTGGAAAAGAAAATCGGCAAGGTGATGCGAAAGATAGCTCTCGAAATAGCCAGCGACAAGTTTGAAGGATTGCATGAACTGAAACCGGCTGACATCCGACAATATCTGGGTGTGCCCGAATACTCACGCGACAAATATCAGGGAAATGATTATGCCGGAGTGGTAACGGGACTTGCATGGACGGCCGTAGGCGGAGAAATTCTGTTCGTAGAAACAAGTCTGAGCAGAGGAAAAGGCGGACGCCTTACCCTGACCGGAAATCTGGGAGATGTCATGAAGGAATCGGCTATGCTGGCGCTGGAATATCTAAAGGCACATACCCATCTGCTCGATCTGCCGGAAGGTATTTTCGACAACTGGAACATTCACATTCATGTGCCGGAAGGAGCTATTCCAAAGGACGGACCGTCTGCCGGTATTACGATGGTCACCTCATTGGCTTCGGCCCTTACCCAGCGTAAAGTGAAGGCAAATCTAGCCATGACAGGAGAAATAACCCTGCGTGGTAAAGTACTTCCCGTGGGTGGAATCCGCGAAAAGATTCTGGCAGCCAAACGTGCGGGCATTACCGACATTATCTTGTGCGAAGAAAACCGCAAAGACATTGAAGAGATCCAGCCGTTGTATCTGAAAGGTCTGAACTTCCATTATGTAAAAGATATCAAGGAGGTACTTGCCCTGGCACTGACCGACGAGAAAGTAGCCGATGCTATCGATTTTACCGTAACCGACGATAAGGATAAAGACAAAGAAAAAGAAAAGTAAAAGCCTGTTTTTAAGAACATGAAATTTGAATTACAATATACAGATCCGCGTTCCAATGCCCGTGCGGGACTCATTACAACCGACCACGGACAGATAGAAACGCCTATCTTCATGCCGGTGGGTACGCTGGGCAGCGTAAAGGCTGTCCACCTGCACGAACTGAAAGATGACATCAAGGCACAGATTATCTTAGGAAATACGTATCACCTCTACCTTCGCCCGGGACTTGATGTCCTGGAGAAGGCAGGCGGACTTCATAAGTTCAATGGCTTCGACCGCCCGATGCTGACAGACAGTGGTGGCTTTCAGGTCTTTTCGCTGTCGGGTATCCGTAAGATGAAAGAGGAAGGAGTAGAGTTCCGTTCGCATATTGACGGTTCCAAACACATGTTCACACCGGAACGTGTGATGGATATCGAACGTACCATCGGTGCCGATATCATGATGGCTTTCGATGAATGTACTCCCGGAACTGCCGATTATGATTATGCCAAGAAATCGATGGAACTGACTCACCGCTGGCTGGACCGCTGTATCGCCCGTTTCAACGAAACGGAACCTAAGTACGGTTACCAGCAGTCGCTCTTCCCTATCGTACAAGGTTGCGTTTATCCGGACTTGCGCCGCCGCTCGGCAGAATACATCGCATCGAAAAATGCCGATGGAAACGCAATCGGCGGACTGGCAGTAGGCGAACCTACTGAAAAGATGTACGAAATGATTGAAGTAGTCAATGAGATACTTCCTACCGACCGTCCGCGCTACCTCATGGGAGTCGGGACTCCGGTAAATATTCTGGAAGGCATTGAACGCGGTGTCGACATGTTCGACTGTGTAATGCCTACCCGCAACGGACGAAACGGCATGCTCTTTACCAAAGACGGTATCATGAACATGCGCAACAAGAAATGGGAATACGACTACTCTCCTATCGAAGCCGACGGAGCTTCGTATGTCGATACGATGTACAGCCGTGCCTATCTGCGCCACCTGTTCCACGCACAGGAACTGCTGGCCCTGCAGATAGCTTCCATCCACAATCTGGCTTTTTACCTGTGGCTGGTAGGCGAAGCGCGTAAACACATCATTGCTGGCGACTTCTCAACCTGGAAGCCTGCCATGGTGAAACGCATTTCTACAAGATTATAAAAGATTCAGGCAATGAAACTGATAAGCAAACTTCAACTGAAAGAACTTTTTAAGAGGAAATGGCTGAAAAGGCTTGACCGCTATATTATTGTCAAGTTCCTGGGTACATACTTTTTCGCCATCGCCTTGATTATTTCTATTGCCGTAGTATTTGATGTCAACGAAAATATCGACCACTTTATCAATAACAAGGCACCGCTGAAAGCCATTGTTTTTGATTATTATCTGAACTTTATACCTTATTATACAAATCTGTTCAGTCCGTTGTTCGTTTTCATCGCGGTAATCTTCTTTACCTCAAAGCTGGCGGAAAACTCCGAGATCATCGCCATGTTTTCTACCGGAATGAGCTTTAAGCGACTCATGGTACCGTACATGATTTCGGCAGCCATCATTTCGGCTGTTACCTTTGTACTGGGAACGGAAGTAATTCCTACGGGAAGTGTAACCCGCCTGAAGTTTGAAGAACTATACAAGAAAAAGAAATCGGCAGATTACGCACGAAACATTCAGTTGGAAGTAGATACCGGAGTTGTCGCTTACATGGAACGATACGACGCCTACAGTAAAAGTGGATATCATTTCTCGCTGGATAAGTTTGAAGACCACAAACTCGTATCTCACCTTACGGCACGTCGCGCCACGTACGACACGACCATGTATCACCGCTGGATTATCAAAGATTACATGATACGTGAGATGAGAGGAATGCGTGAAATCATTACGCGTGGAGATCGTTTAGATTCTATTATCAACATGGAGCCTCAGGATTTTCTGATTACACGCGGACAGCAGGAAACAATGACCAGCCCGCAACTGCGAGAATACATATCGAAACAGAAACAGCGAGGTTTTGCCAATATCAAAGAGTTTGAGGTGGAATATCACCGGCGCATCGCCATGTCGTTCGCCGCATTCATCCTGACATCCATCGGACTGTCCCTTTCTTCCCGAAAAGTAAAAGGAGGCATGGGATTGCACCTCGGTATCGGACTTGCCCTCAGTTTCTCGTACATTCTGTTCCAGACCATTTCGTCTACTTTCGCCATAAACGGTAATGTGTCGCCCGCCATAGCGGTATGGATACCGAATGTACTATATCTTTTCATTGCCATCTATTTGTATCGGAAAGCCCCCAAATAAATAGAAAATATTTTTCAGTCATATAATGTGCTATACTCACACATTATATGACTGAAATCTTCCGGCAATAAAAACATAACTGCCGTTTAATGGTTTATATTGCTTTTCATTCACTTTTTAAATGATATAAACCATGTTCACTGTAACGATCAATTTACAAATTTCTTTTGATAAGGAAAACCAAGCACACAGCAAAGAACTTGCTCAGCTTGTCAACGAAGAATTAAAACAATCAGTCCAGTCAATACAAAATAAGTACAATCAAATTAAAATACCACCCAACTCATCTGTCGAGGACAACTCACAAACAAACTTCTTTGACTTTGCCGACCATGAAGCTAACGAATTAGAGCTCAATCGCAGATATAACACTTCACGCAATTATCGCACAGCAATAAAACGTCTGCGAGAATATACAGAATCAACTGTTCTTCCATTCAATCACATCACGGTACAGTTTATAGACAATTTTGAAAGTTTCCTGAAAAAAAGAGCATGTAGCCTCAATACGATTTCATGCTATATGCGTTCACTAAGAGCCATATACAACAAAGCCGTCAATCAGCAATTAGTGATTCAGCAATTGCCTTTTAACAACGTATTTACAGGAACAGAAGTACACGCAAACGGGCCGTTTCATGCATGCTCATCCGGAAGCTTACTCAATTAGATTGCACCTCGAATCCTGCCATGCAGCTGACTAAAGATATCTTTCTATTTAGCTTCTATACCCGTGGCATTTCTTTTATCGACATTGCTTATATGCAATACTCACATATAAAAAATGGTTACCTGAAATATCAACGCAGCAAAACCCATCAATCTCTTTCTGTACGCTTAGAAATACCTGCTTATAAAATAATCAAGCGCTATCGGGGCACCTCCCGGGCCGGATATCTCTTTCCTATATTAACAAGTACAGAAGCTGAACAATGTTACAAAGAATATCGCTATCAATTAGGATTATATAATAAACGGTTAAACAGAATAGGAATGTTGTTAGGATTGAAATGTAATTTATCATCTTATGTTTCTCGCCATACATGGGCCACTTTGGCTCGAGAATACGGAATCCCTCTGTCTATTATCAGTGAAGGATTAGGACATACATCGGAACGAACAACCCGTATATATATAAAACATTTAGACAAGCAGCAAATAGATAAGGCTAACCATAAATTATTATGTAAGACCCTATGCACCCCAGAACAAGAATAGAGATTAATTAATCAGAAACAATAGATAAAAAAGAAGTTGCCCGCTCCCGGAAAATTCCGTATAGAGGGCAACTTTTTGCTTTTTGTTGTATTCAAATATTTTCTACCTCCACCTTCTCGCCCGACATCAGTTCAGGAAAGAAGCCAATTCGGAAGTGGTCACATTCTTTGCCACAATCACACCGCGGCTGTCAATCAGATAATTCTTAAAGCCGCGTTCCAGGTCGTACGCCCGGAATATTTCCGAATCGGAACCATCTGTTTCTACATAGCAGTCAGTCTTTGCCAATCCATCCTGCTTTACCGTTGCATTAAAAACCGATGCATAGCGGTCAAAAGAAACAGAAATCAACTTTATCTGGCTGTATTTATCTGCCAGATGTGCCAATGCAGCATTTTTTTCTCTGGACGCTGCATCGTAACTTGCCCAGAAGCTCAACAAAGTATAACCCTCACGGGCATCGTGCAGGTTGAGCAGCTGCACTGAATCGCAAAGCATCAACTGAGGGGCTTTATCACCCAGCTTCAGTTTCTCTGCTGGAACGCTCTCCTTGCTAAAGCTCAGAGAGATTAGGGAACCTAAAACTAATACAACAAAAAACCATTTTACACTTTTAATCATGTAATTTGATTTTAGTTAATACTATCCGGGACTGCCCTTTCACAGTGATTTCTACCCGGAACATTGCTTGATGAAAGATACCTTTATACAAAGGTTTCATTTCATATTTTTGAGAAATCTGCGGCAAAGATAACGACTTTTTATTTCACAACCTAATTAAAATGCCATTTTTCATGTTTTGCAACATATTTTTATACTTTTACCCCAGTATATTCTCCATAAAACTATGTCACTTTATGGTAAGGAAACCAAGAAAAACAGTATATTTGCACCTAATATCAGCATTATATACATGGATAAAACAACTACCGAACTCATACTTATACGTATCAGTGGCTTAGACCGTCCAGGTCTTACTGCTTCCATTACCGAAATACTTTCGGGTTATGACGTAGACATAATGGATATCGGACAAGCTGACATTCACAGTACGCTCTCGCTGGGTATTCTTTTCAAATGTTGTGAAAAAGATTCAGGCAACATCATGAAGGACCTGCTTTTCAAAGCATCGGAACTGGGAATCAATATTCGCTTCTATCCTATTTCACGCGAAGAATACGAAGAATGGGTCAGCATGCAAGGGAAAAACCGCTATATCCTGACATTGCTGGGACGTAAACTGACCGCCCAGCAGATAGCCGGAGCAACCAAAATTCTGGCTAACCAAGGATTGAACATTGATGCCATCCGGCGCCTTACCGGACGTGTTCCCTTAGACGAGCGAAAAGCAAAGGTACGTGCTTGTATTGAATTTTCGGTTCGTGGTACCCCACGTGACATCGACGAGCTGCAAAGCGAACTGATGCGCCTGAGTACTACACTCGACATGGATTTTTCATTCCAGAAAGATACCATGTATCGCCGGATGCGAAGACTAATCTGCTTCGATATGGATTCTACGCTGATAAAGACAGAGGTTATTGATGAATTGGCTAAACGTGCCGGTGTAGGCGAACAGGTACAAGAGATTACTGCACGTGCCATGCGAGGGGAAATTGATTTCCGAGAAAGTTTCAAGGAACGTGTCGCTCTGCTCAAAGGTCTTGATGAAAGTGTAATGAAAGACATAGCCGAGCACTTGCCCATTACAGAGGGAGTAGAACGTCTGATGTACGTATTGAAACGCTACGGCTATAAAATAGCCATCCTGTCGGGCGGGTTTACTTATTTCGGCAATTACCTGAAAGAACGGTTCGGCATTGACTACGTATATGCGAATAATCTGGAAATTGTAGATGGAAAGCTTACCGGGCGTTATGTAGGTGATATCGTAGACGGAAAGCGTAAAGCTGAACTGTTACAACTTCTCGCACAGGTAGAAAATGTCGATATCGCACAAACAATAGCCGTAGGCGATGGAGCAAACGATTTACCCATGCTGTCCGCTGCAGGACTAGGAATTGCCTTCCATGCCAAGCCTAAAGTAAAAGCCAATGCCAAACAGTCTATAAATACCATCGGACTGGATGGCGTATTATACTTTTTAGGATTTAAGGATTCATATCTCGACGAACGTGGAAACAGTTGATTTATTTTGAGAAACAATATATGAAGTTTTCAGAACTGAATTTAGAAGATAGTGTACTACAGGCACTCGATGCCATGAACTTTCAGGAGTGTACTCCTGTACAGGAACAAACGATTCCTGTTATTTTAGAAGGAAAAGATTTAATTGGTGTGGCACAGACTGGTACAGAAAAGACTGCTGCATATTTATTGCCAGTCATCAACCAGCTAAGCAAAGGAGGCTATCCCGCCGATGCCATAAACTGTGTCATCATGTCTCCCACCCGTGAACTGGCACAACAGATAGACCAGCAAATGGAAGGCTTTTCCTATTTCATGCCAGTATCGAGTGTTGCCATCTATGGAGGAAACGACGGAGTACGTTTCGAACAAGAGAAGAAAGGTCTGACCTTAGGAGCAGACGTTGTCATCGCCACTCCCGGGCGTTTAATCAGCCATTTAAGTCTGGGGTATGTCGACCTGTCGAAGATTTCTTTCTTTATCCTCGACGAAGCAGACCGTATGCTGGATATGGGATTTGCTGATGATATCATGCAAATAGTTAAATATCTGCCCAAAGAACGACAGACCATTATGTTCTCCGCTACCATGCCCGCCAAAATACAGCAACTGGCAAAAACGATTCTGCAAAATCCGGTAGAAGTGAAGCTGGCAGTATCTAAACCGGCGGAAAAAATCATTCAGGCTGCATATATCTGTTACGAAGCCCAAAAGTTAGGTATCATAGAAAGTCTTTTCAAACAACAGAAACCTGAACGAGTCATCATTTTCGCTTCTTCCAAACTGAAAGTAAAAGAGGTAGCCAAATCACTGAAACGCATGAACCTGAATGTAGGAGAAATGCATTCCGACCTGGAACAAAGCCAGCGTGATGCAATCATGCATGAGTTCCGCAACGGACGAATCAGTATGCTGGTTGCTACAGATATCGTAGCACGTGGAATTGATATAGACGATATCCGACTGGTCATCAACTACGATGTTCCTAACGACAGTGAAGACTATGTACACCGCATTGGCCGTACGGCACGTGCCAACAATGACGGATGTGCCATTACTTTCGTCAGCGAAACAGAACAAAGCAAATTTAAGCAGATAGAAAACTTCCTTGGAAAAGATATTTATAAAATTCCTGTTCCAGAAGAACTTGGTGAAGCTCCTGAATATGCTCCACGGGATAATCACAAAAAAGGAAGAAATCAAAATGCCAAAAATAAAGGGAAAAGACGTCCCTACAACAAGCGTCAGGGAAATAAGTCCAATAAAGACGCAGCCAAAGCACAATAAGTATAAGTCTTCTTAGAAGCTTTACCTATAAAAAAATAAGAATGGCATGTCCGGTCGAATCTTGCAATATCATCGGACATGCCATTCTTGATGTATTATTCGTCTTTTTTCGACTCTTTCAGGCTTTTATAATGCAGACCACTATTAATAATCCTCAAAAGTTCAGTACGCATTTTCTGAACAAGCTCCGGATTTTCTTTGGCCACATTGAAATGTTCCCCCGGATCAAAAATCAAGTCATATAGCTGATCCTCAGCTGGATTGTTTCCTAACTCCGTATTAGTCTGTTTGTTGACAGCAGGTCCATCTGCCGCTGGTATATACTTCCACACCCCATCCGTTATCGACAAGTTATTCTGCACATTATGTTCCACGGTCCATGATCGTCCTTCCTGCTTGGCATCCATCCACGAATTCAAGTGATTTTCACTATCGGGTGCACTCCCTTCTGGAAGGTTAACACCACACATCGAAGCAAACGATACAAACCAGTCAACCTGACTCACCAAATAGTCTGAAACTCCGGGGGTAATCTGTCCCTTCCAGCGTATAATGCATGGAACACGCGTTCCGCCCTCATAACTACTGTATTTACCGCCTCTGTACACACCAGTAGCCTTGTGGTTGCCCAACAGCTCGACCGCCTGATCCTGATAACCGTCATCAATAACGGCACCATTGTCGCTCGAGAGAATCACAATCGTATTATCATCCAGATTCAGTTTTTTCAATGTTTCCATCACCTGCCCCACAGTCCAGTCGAAAGACAACAATGCATCGCCACGAGGGCCTAACCCACTCTTACCGGCAAAGCGCTTATGAGGAACACGAGGTACATGAATATCGTTTGTAGCCAAGTAGAGAAAGAAAGGCTCCTTCGACTGCTGACTCTTCTCTATAAAGCGGATAGCATGAGCGGTTATACTATCGGCTATGTTTTCGTCTTTCCACAAAGCACTCTTTCCACCTTTCATATATCCGATACGTGAAATTCCATTGACGATAGACTGGTCGTGACCATGCGAAGGAAGCATACGCAAAAGTTCCGGATTATCCTTCCCCGTAGGTTCACCAGGAAAATTCTTTGTATAACTTACATACACAGGATCATCAGGGTCCAATCCAACTCCCTTGCCATTCTCCATAAAGATGCATGGAGTACGATCGGCGGTTGCCGCCATGATATAAGAATAATCGAAGCCAATATCTGCCGGATTAGGCTTGACCACACCATTCCAGTCCTGCTTGCCGGTTTCATTCCCCAATCCGAGATGCCATTTTCCTACTACCCCTGTCTGATAACCCGCATCCTTAAACATATCAGCAATGGTATAACGTTCGGGAGTTATAATCATGGCAGCATTTCCCGCTGCAATGCCGGTTCCCTTCCTACGCCAGGCATACTCTCCTGTCAGCAAGGCATAACGCGAAGGAGTACTTGTAGCAGCCGCACAATGAGCATTCGTAAAACGAATTCCTTCAGAAGCCAATCTTTCCACATTGGGCGTACGTACAGCCGAAGTTCCGTTACAACTCAAATCCCCATAACCGATATCATCGGCATAAATAAGCAACACATTCGGACGCTCCGGCAACTGTTGCGCAAAAGCCGATGAATAAAGAGCAAGGGCTCCTATCGGCAAAATCAAATTTTTCATAGTATCTTAAAACTCTGTTATTATATCTTTTCTTATGATCATACAAATGTAAGGATAAACCAACAAATAATAGAATTCCAAAAACCTTTTTCAAATGAGCTTACCGTTTAGCATTAAACCGAACTCCCACTCCCAGCATCAAGTTATTCGGCTTCCTGAATTTGTAAAGCTGATATCCTACATGCAAAAATAAATTTTTAGTGATATCTGTCTTCAAGGCTACAATCTGATAAAATGAATCAGTATCTGCTCCTTTACATAGAATATTCCGTCCGACACCCAAATTAATCGAAAAAATAGGCATGACAATCTCTGCCCGAACCGACAATCCAACAGCCAGTTGTTCTTTCAGTGGTGGCCGGTGAAAGCGGATATTCTCCGCATCAACACTACCTACAGTATTGGCTATATGCTCGTTTATGTTAGCACTCTCATCATATTGCGCATCCAGCGACAAACCGGCACGAAAATAGTTACTGAAATTATACATCGGAGTAAAATTCAATCCTCCTACAGCAAAAGAACCAGGTACAAGCACCGGAGAACTTTCCGGAGGAAATACTCCTTTCTTTTTCAAAGCTCCATATACAATCAGATCATAACTGATATAGGGCTTGAACGCATCTCTATTCCGATAAGTAGCATATCTTCTATCATACAATTCAAGCTTCTCCTTGCTGCCGAAGTAGCGTATCAGCCCGATACTTCCGCCTATCGTATTAACTCCAGAGTTAGGATATCCCGTATTGCCATTCGAATAATGTGTAACTCCAACTCCGGCCCGCAGGTTCGTACAGGCATCAATCTGCCAGTTAAGCAACAAGCCGAAATTAATATAGGCATTTATTTTCGAGCCAACTACATTATTCATCGGATTGGTTTCCTTATCGTATTTCTTCCACCCGAAGGAAGCTCCAAAATTCCACTCATAGTCGAAAGACAAACGACGGGTTATACTGGCAATCCTATATGTTTGAAAGGCATAGACAGCCAGCGGATTACCTATCTCGGATGAATTGAAAAAGGTATTATATCCTACTCCAAGACCTTGTATAGCATATGGATACATACGTCCCCAATAAGTATCGGGGGCGAATTTAAATCCATACTTCACATGTCCTGAGAAAGTCTTCCTGACAGGAGTTTGTGCAGCATTCGCACCTTTAAAAAATCCATTGGTAGGGAATGTATAAGCAGGTCGGAAATCGACCCCTATTATATGGATTAATCGCTGACTTGTACTATCCTTGCTACTTGCCATGACATAAACAGACAAGCATAAAAACATACACACAGCTATAAGCCTATTCGTTTTTCTGTTCATCTTACTCTTGTTTTTCAGGAGTTATATAAAATTCGTAGGGCCGTTTACTATAAATGGTACCTTCAAACGTTTTCTTCCTTCCGCTGAAAGGATGGGAAGTGTATAATTTATAATTTATCCAATATTGCTCTATCAGATAATCGACAGAAATTTTCCATTTCTCACCAGGAGGAATCGTATATTTCTTCCCGACCAAGCTGGAATTGATGACATTGCTGATTTGCTGGGAATCGCTTCCAAACTCCACTTTCGTATCTTCCAATACTGGTTTTCCGTCTATAAAATCGGGAATGACTACCAACGGTAAGGGAGTTCCTAAAAAACATTTGTACTGTTTTTCTTCGTTCCACCCACTTTTATCTCTGAAAGAGATCTTACGCGGGAAAGATGATTCCATCGGATCGAAGTACCAACTCGTAGGTTGAGTGGACTGGGTGTTATCTATCATCACCGAATAATCAGGCTCCAGCATATTGTCGGAATAAGATAAACTCTCCCAATCATATACGATGCTGTCAACTTCGTATTTCGAAGTAGGAGCCAATGACACCGGAATGGACTTTATTTCGTATTCATTGCCCACAACTATCTCGACATCAAATGCTTTTCCATTCCTATTATCACCAGAGAAAATACAGAGTTCCCGACCATTCCTTTTCTCTACCCTGAAGTCACAATAATCATAACCTAACTTAATTACAGCATTTTCGCCGTTCTCCAAAGGAAAATTTCTCCCGTCGGGCTTCCCCTCGAGGTCACAAATCACTCCCCATACATTCTCATAGGTTCCATATATATTCAAAATATCCCAATTATCCGACTTAAAGGCTATTCTGGCAACCGTATCCGTTTCCGACAACTGTATAGTCGGCACGTCAGGCAAATAGTCGTCTATAAAAACATGATTATTACATCCGGCCAAACACATACACAAGCTCAGCCACAATATATTACATAGATTCCTCATTACAATCAACCTCTGAATTAATTTTCAAACTGTATATTCCCTCAGTTTCATCTTCCGGGAGGCATGATAACCGGTGAGCCGCCCCGCTTGTCAATAACGACACTTCTTAGTATTTCATATAGTATTCCACCCACATCAATGCCCAAATCGAATTTATTGAATTTATAATAAGGTGTAACAATCGGAACAGTCTGCCATCCCCGTTGAGGATCGTAATATCTCTGCACACCCACTTCCATACCAAATCGATCTGTAAAATCATAACCGACAGTAGCTCCGTACACATTCCGATTAAAGCCATAACGACTATCCGGCGAATAAGAGCCAAAAGCACTTATCCGAAGTCTATCTGTAGGATGATAGGTTATGCTTCCGAAAGTCCCCAAAGACTGTCCCACACTCATCGGGAAATTATACTTAACAGCATTCACCCCTGCCTGAATAGAAAAATAATCATTCAGGTCATAACGATAAAAGAGTGAAGCCTGATTAAGCCTTCCCAGTCCGGGCAATGTTTCCTGCATACCACTACCATAGAAATTCGGAAAGATTCGTCCGCCTGTTGTATAATCGCCATAAAACCTGGGAGAAGAATTGGAATAATAAGGAGGTATATAGAAGGGCTTACGTAGTTTAAATTCTATATTCTGTACTTCTGGAATTTCGGTCATAGGATCATTCAGCATATTTTCTCTAAAATCTGCCGAGTATTCACCCACTTGAGGAGACATCATATGCTCACGCAGCATGATCAAACTATCTGTATTCAGTTTTACACTGTCGTTCTTGATATGCTCCTGAGCATAAATCTCCGAACAAAATAAACAAAGTGCAGATACTATAATAAAGCGTCCCCCTTTCATATGTTTCATAGTTTAATTATAAATTTAAATATAAATGAAATAATTCATATAACTATTACCTTCTAACCTATTTTAACAACAGAAGTCTATTGACAGACTGACGTACCAAACAGCATGCGAAAGTCGATAATCAATATGAGTATAAAATTACCATTCATATTATTCAAATCTTTTCTTCGTAATATAAACTACACGAAACCATAAGAATTCAAGGTACATCAACCATTTTCCACCCCGACCGGTTCCGGATTATGGTATAAAATGCATGATGATTTTCTTGAAAAAACATTTCTTTTATATTAATTAACCTTTTGAACAACCATACATTACGATAATTTCGTAGATTCGCAAAAAGTCCGTAATAAAACTCATTCAATATGGAAAAGCTAACTTATCAAGAAGAAGAAGCCATGCGCTTTATTTGGAACTTAGGACCATGTTTTGTGAAAGAGATCGTGACATGTTATGATGAACCGAAGCCTCCTTACACGACAGTAGCCTCGATTGTGAACAATCTGAAGCGCAAAGGATATCTGAAAGCCGAAAGATTTGGAAACACGTACCGGTACACGCCACTGGTAAAGCAGGAAGAATATACCAGCAACTCCGTGGGAAATATCGTGCGTAATTATTTTGCCAACTCTTATAAGGAGATGGTTTCGTTTTTTGCCAAAGAACAGAAAATCTCCAAAGACGAGCTCAACGAGATTATCGACCTGATTGAAAAGCAGGAAAACAAATAAAAGTTTGAAATCCACGAATAAACATCTACAGATATATAATACTTCTTTTATATGCTATATCTTCTTCAAGTCAATATTGGATTGATTCTGTTTTACGCATTGTATAAGCTGCTGTGTACACGGGATACATTCTTCCACTCACGAAGATTCATCCTGATGGTATCGCTTATCTTACCTTTTATCCTGCCTCTCATCGACATACGGGAATGGATGGAAAGTCGTGACAGCCTGATTATGCTCACTCACTTCGACTATTCGGTAGTGTTGCCAGAGATTGTAGTAGGAAGTAAAGCTGCGGGAACAGGCAATCAGGTATTCATTCTGTCCGAATGGATCAAATACATCTATCTTGCTGGAATAGCACTACTGACCATCAGATTCTTTATTCAGGTAGTCAGTCTGTATCGTATCATTTTGCACACGCCAACGAAGATGATAAACGGTATCTGCGTAAAATGCCTGAAAAATCCTTCCGGACCGTTTTCTTTCTTTGGATGGATTTTCATGAATCCAACTGTCGTAAAGGAAAACGAAATGGACGAAATCCTGACACACGAATTGGCTCACGTAAAGCAAAAGCATTCCATCGATATTCTTATTGCCGAAATAGTCAGCATCTGCTGCTGGATAAATCCTTTTGTCTGGCTGATAAAACGAGAAGTCAGACTTAATTTGGAATTCTTAGCCGACAAGAAAGTAATGGAGGCAGGATTTTCCACTAAAAGTTATCAATATCACCTGCTTGGATTGGCATACAATCACAAGTACGGGTTATCCAATAATTTTAATTTTTCTCATCTTAAACAACGTATCATTATGATGAACAAGAAAAAATCAAATGGTGCAGCGCATATTAAATATGCACTGTTCACCCTTCCGGCCTTTGCTCTACTCGTTGCCGGAAACATCTCCTGTTCGCAGGATGCATCAGAAAAGACAGATGCAAAAGAAGAAGTTGTCACACCAGTTAGTCCGGATGCAGCGGAAACTCCAGCAGAGAATCCTGCGGAAGAAAAAGCATTCGATGTGGTAGAACAGATGCCTCAATATTCAGGAGGAATGCAGGAACTGATGACTTTCCTTCAAGAGAATATCAAGTATCCCAAATCGGCACAAGAACGCAAAATAGAAGGTCGCGTCATTGTACAGTTTGTAGTAGAAAAAGACGGAACTCCTGCCGAGTTTAAAGTTGTACGTTCCATCGATCCAGCCCTTGATGAAGAAGCTTTGCGTGTACTGAAAGCCATGCCGAAATGGAAACCTGGTATGCAGAAAGGACAGCCTGTAAGAGTAAAATACACCATACCTGTATCGTTCAAGCTTAAGTAATTTCTATTGTTGAGTCCGCTTTAAAATGTTTTTTCAGTTATATGTGAAAGAATGATTTTAACGCGGACTCATTTTATAAAATGAATCGTCTTCAGTATAGAAGATGAAAAACCTTTGGCCTTCATAAATAAGATAGATAATTTTAGGGCGAATGATTGAGTGTCAAAGTAACAGAATAATTCATCTCTATAATTCCAAATCAATTATAAAAACTATATTTGTATGTTTCTGAAGCAAATTGATAAAGTATGAAAATAGTATTAGGAATAGTAGCTTCCAGGGAGCTTTCAAGTTTTAGCTTCTATGATGATGCTCTCTATGCATTTAAGAGCGTACTATCAAAAGGGTTACTTGGGTTTAATTCTGATTTAGTGGAAACAATAAGTATAAGGCTTATATGCTTGTCACCTAAGTTCAGTAAATTCTTTCAAGCACATCGTCCTAAATACTATGAGGATAAAACTATGAAATATAGGGGTTCTGTAACTCCTGAGGTAAGAATGTATAAATGTCTTACAGCAGATTTTGTGGTGGATTTCGATGGTTATTTTAAGTTGACTACGAAGGAAGAATGTCTTAAATATTTAGCCCTTTCATTCATAGACTTTTTAAAGAACTTAAAATACCCGGGTAAATTGAAGAATTTCGAAAAAGAGAAACTGCTTCAGGCTGTAAAAGACATCTTTATAGGAAACGCCATCATATCGGAGCATGAAAGCGTATAGTTCACCTGAATCGAATCAATACAATCATTTGACAAGCCGTGTCACCTTAAATGTGAACATGTCAGCAAGCAGTAAACCACTAATCTCGATGATGTTTCTTGTAAAATGAAAAGGATAAGGTGTTGATAATAGCTGTTTTAGTTCATAGATATAATGATAAGTCAATTATAATAGCTACATTTGTAATATTTATATAGCCCTTGATAGTTTAGTCAAATTCATTTTTCATAACGAAATCAAAGTTCTTTAGGAGTATAAGGAAAAAGCACACCGCGAACTTTGTCGTGTGCGTGATGAACAGAAAAACAACAAGGGAAAAAGTAAATATTGAATTATAAATCCAAAAATCGAAGTCCTATGAAAATAAACAATCTAATGTTATTTATGCTATCCATATTCTTGTTTATTTCATGTAAAAAAGAAGAATTTGAATTAGAGATTAATAACCCAAGAACCGTCTTTATGTATCTCCCATGGTCAACTAATCTGACAAGCTATTTTTATAATAACGTGAGTTCGATATAAAATTAGAAAATAGACAGTTGTCCGTCATTGACAAAG
>ERZ779913.338-NODE-338-length-20622-cov-3.0669_pt1 | contig 20622 bp, 12 predicted proteins | sample MGYA00511547_ERZ779913 | MGnify/ENA primary metagenome ERZ779913 (study PRJEB29588, sample SAMEA2149539) | human gut metagenome | biome: human gut; feature: human-associated habitat; material: faeces | place: Denmark | collected 2008/2010 ...
TTGCGCTTCTTGTCGCGGTACATACCTCCTGCCATGAAGTCGAACACTCCTCCGTCGGCAGTATTCAACTTATAGTCGAGATCAAGATATCCGGCAATGTCTTTGTCGCTGTTGTGCTCCCAGCGTCGGATGGCTCCCAGGTCCTTGTTGACCCACTGTGACGTTCCCGTCTTGTTGCTCATCAGATTGATGTAGGCATTGTCGGGGGTCTCGTTCTTTGCCTCGGCAATGTTGAATCCCCACTTCACGCCCAGCGCGCCGTTGTCGAGCAGCTGATGCTCACCGCGGAGCGTCGAGTTGATGATGTTCTGATGCTGCCAGCGCATACGTATCTCTTCCTCGTCGTCGGTCACGGCATCGCGCACCTGTGCGTTGCGGAAGTCCATGTATCCGTTATACCACGTGAGTTTGTTGCGGTCGTTTATGTCATAGTCGAGTTTCAGGTGGGCGCCGAGCCTTGTCTGCTGTTCAGAGAAGTCGCGGTCGGTAATTATCTGAATGCCGTCGCTTCCGGGGTTGCTGTCGTACATGTCGCTTATTTTGCCCTTGTTGCGGTTGGAAAAGCTGAGGGCAGCCATGACACCGAGATGATTCTTGAAGAAGCGGTCGCCGTAAGACACACCCAACGAAAGGTCGGGCAGCGGCTTCTGTGACTTCATGTGCAGGTTGCTCGTGGTGAAGTCGGTGGCGTCAACTGGATATGAGTTACCGTATTTCTCAAAGGGACTCTTCTTGTCAATGTCTCCGTATCTGAACGACTGGAAGTCGTGGTCGAAGAAGTAAGAGTTGTAGCCTGTCGATACGTTGATGTTGAACATACGGCTCGACGGGGCGTCCTTCATCACCATATTTACGGCACCGCCTATGCCGTCGCCCTCCATGTCGGCCGTAAGCGACTTGGTTACCTCGAGACGGTCGAGAAGCTCTGAGGGGAATATGTCGAGCGGAACAAAACGGTTCTTATTGTCGGGACTTGGGATCTTGACGCCGTTGACCAATGTATAGTTGTAACGCTTGTCCATGCCTCGCAGGATGGCATACTGGCCCTCGCCTGAACTGCTGCGCTCCATCGTGACACCGCTCATGCGCTGAATGACGTTGGCCACGGTCAGGTCGGGACTAAGCTCTATCGACTTCTGGCTCATGACGTTCATTATATTCACGGCATTCTTCTCCATCAGACGGGCTGCCGTTTCAGAGCGTCCGTGATTGGCGGCACTTACAACCACACCTGCCAGCTGAACGTCTGTGCTGGTCATAGGTATTTCTACCGACTCCTCGTCTGAAGTTACTTTCACCTCAACGGGCTTGTAGCCCAGGTAGCTGCAAACAAGCGTACATTTGTTCTTGTCAACGGATAAATTAAAAGTTCCGTTCAGACCGCTGACAGCGCCTTCTTTCGGGGCTTCCTTGACGATAACATTCGCTCCAATAATCTCTTCTCCTGTCTGTGCGTCTTTAATCCTGCCTTTGATAATCCTACCTTCAGCCTGGAACATAGCGGTGCTCAAGGCCAGCAGCAAACACAACCTTTTCATCTTCTTGCCTATCTGTTTTTATTTGGTTTTGCCTTTATCCTTAATCGGCTGCAAAAGTAGGCATTCAACGTTTCAAGTATATTACAAACATATAAAAAGGATGATAAGACTAGGGAAAGGCGGACGCAATGGCCGGAGAACAAAAATATCCTTATACCTTAATATATATAGCAAGAAACCTGGATTAATCCCCAATCGGTCATTGGAAACTAATTTTTTGTGGCGTGGGTTGTAACTATTAGATATACAGCAATTTATGATTGCAATTTTCTAATGGCGGTCATTAGAAAATTGCTTTTCCAAAGTATTGAATATTAATGAATGACAAACGAGACCCCCGGTCATAAGCTCATTGAAGCGCAGCTGGATGGGCTGGCTGAAGTTGAACTCAACATCCTTTATGCCGGACAGGGCCGCCTTCATCTTCTCTACCATCTCATCGCGGCTCCGCGCGGAGGTCCACTCGCTGAAGGGCTTCATGACTATCATGATGTCGGCATCCTCAACGGCCATCGGGTCGGTCGGCACTTCGGCCGTACCGATTTTGGCGACCACGTGCTTGATTTCCGGAAAATCCTCTTTCAGTTTCTTCTCGGCTGCAAGCGACACCTCGATACTGCGGCTCAGTGAACTACCCGCCGGAAGCGTCATCTGCATGGCGAAGTCACCTTCATCGAGTGTCGGAATAAATTCGGCTCCCAACCGGGTGAACAACAAGAAGGATAATATTAATAAGGTAAAGGCCGAAGCCAACGTACCCCACACATGGGCCAGACAGAAACTCAAGGCACGGTGATACACGCGGTTCAACTTCTCAAAGAAACGGTCGGCCAAGGTCGGCTTGGACGAAACGGTACGTTTCAGGAAAAGCGAAGCCATCATCGGCACATAAGTGAGTGACAACAACAGAGCTCCGATGATACAGAACACCAGCGTCTTGGCCATCGGAGTAAAGTATTTTCCTTCGATTCCGGTCAAAGTCAATATCGGGAAGAATACAATCAGGATAATCAACACCGCAAACGTCGCGCTCCGCACCACATTGCCAGCACCTTTTTCCACTTCCTCATCCATTTCCTGTTTACTCAGCGTGCGGCCCATCCATTTTTTGCTATAGATGTGTGCCAGGATACCTTCCAGTATCACGATGGAACCGTCGACTACAATACCAAAATCAATGGCCCCCAAACTCATCAGGTTGGCCGACACACCGAATACCCGCATCAGGATAAAGGCAAAGAGCATGGCCAAGGGAATGACGGACGCCACAATCAGTCCGGCACGTGCATTTCCCAGGAACACTATCAATACGAGGAACACGATAATGGCTCCTTCCACCAGGTTACGAATCACGGTCGAGATATTCCGGTTCACCAGTTCCGAACGGTTCAGATAGGGTTCTACGCTGATACCCTCGGGCAGCATCTTCTGTACCTTGGCCACCCGCTTCTCCAGTTCCTGGGTCACCACATTGGCGTTGGCCCCTTTCAGCATCATGGCGATACCACCTACACATTCGCCTTCCCCATCCTTAGTCATGGCTCCGAAACGCTTGGGGGCGCCATAGCGTACTTTTCCGATGTCGCTCACATGCACGGGAATCCCGCCCCGGTTAGTCACGACAATCTGTTCAATGTCTTTCAAATCGGAAATCATACCTTCCGAACGAATGTAATACGCCCGGTTCACCTTTTCTATATAGCTTCCTCCTGTATTCTGGTTGTTACGGCTCAGCGCATCGAACACATCACTGATGGTGATGTTCAACGAATACAACGCATCCGGATCGACGGCTACCTCATACTGCTTCAGGTAACCTCCGAAACTGTTGATTTCCACAATACCCGGAATACCCGAAAGCCGGCGTTTCACAATCCAATCCTGGATGGTACGCAGCTCCATGGCATCGTACTTCTTTTCATACCCGGGAGCCACCTTCAGCACATACTGGTAAATTTCACCCAAACCGGTGGTGATAGGCATCATCTCCGGCACTCCCAAATTGGAAGGAATCTCTCCGGCCACGGTCTGTATCTGCTCATTTACCAGCTGGCGGGCATCCAGTGTGGGCACGCTTTCCTTGAACACAACCGTCACCAGCGACAAACCAAAACGGGACACCGAACGGATTTCCTGTACATTCATGATGTTGCTCATGGCCACCTCAATCGGGAAGGTAATCAGCTGTTCTACCTCCTGAGGCGCCAACGTGGGCGACACCGTGACAATCTGCACCTGATTATTGGTGATATCGGGCACGGCATCAATAGGCAATGTCAGCATGGAATAGATGCCCCCTATCATTAAAAACAGTGTCGTCAGGGCGACAAACAGTTTTTTGCGAATTGAAAAACGGACTATTTTCTTAAACATTTTCTTGAGTGTTGATTGATGATGGTAGCAAAATTAACGTTTCACTACCTTTAAAAGATTCATAAAAGTGTGAAACAGACAAATCAAGGGTTGAACCGACCTTTCGGAGAGATGAAATGGAAAAAGGAAAGGTTGAAATTGAAACTTACCTTTTTCCATGTCAGTGTGGCAGTTTTTTATTATTTTTGCGGCCAATCCGCACAAGAACCGGATTAAGGCACAGAATTTGCTGGTGAAAAAGCAAAAACATTCAACTGAAATAAAAACCATTAAGATATGAGTAACAAAAATCAAAACCCAAACGTGGAAGAAGAATTGAAGAACCAACAGCAGAACACTGCCGAAAACGCACAGGCTGCCGCTGAATCTCAAGAAGCGGAAACGCAAGAAACCCAGAAAGAAGGGGAAGAAAAAAAGGAACTCACTGCAGAAGAAAAGCTGGAAAAAGAACTGGAAGACGCTCAGAAAGTAATCGACGAGCAGAAAGACAAATACCTGCGGCTGTCTGCAGAATTCGATAATTTCCGGAAACGTACCATCAAGGAAAAGGCTGAACTGATCAAGAACGGCGGTGAAAAGGCCATCAATGCCGTGCTGCCAATTCTGGACGATTTGGAGCGTGCACTGCAGAACATGCAGAAAGCGGAAGACGTGAAGGCCATCTACGACGGGGTGGAACTGATTTACCAGAAGTTCCTGAAAAACCTGCATCAGGAAGGCTTGGAAAAAATGGAACCTGTCGGTCAGGATTTCGACACCGATTTCCACGAAGCCATCGCATTGGTGCCGGCTTCCAGCGAAGACCAAAAAGGAAAAGTGCTGGACTGCGTACAAACAGGATACAAGTTGAACGAAAAAGTCATCCGTCACGCCAAAGTGGTGGTTGCCCAATAATAAACAGGTAGAGTCATGGCGAAAAGAGATTATTATGAAGTGCTTGGAGTTGCCAAAACGGCCACGGCAGACGAAATAAAGAAAGCGTATCGAAAGAAAGCCATCCAGTATCACCCGGACCGCAACCCGGGCGACAAGGAGGCGGAAGAGAAATTCAAGGAAGCAGCAGAAGCCTACGAAGTGTTGAGCAATGCCGACAAACGTGCACGTTATGACCAGTTTGGCTTTGCAGGTGTTGACGGTGCAGCCGGAGGCGGAAGCGGTTTCGGCGGCTTCAGCGGCCAAGGCATGTCCATGGATGATATCTTCTCCATGTTCGGCGATATTTTTGGCGGACACGGAGGTTTCGGCGGATTCAGCAGTGGATTTGGCGGAAGCAGTCAGCCGCGCCAGCGTAAGTTTCGTGGTTCCGACCTGCGGGTAAAAGTCAAATTAAACCTGAAAGAAATTTCTACAGGAGTAGAAAAGAAATTCAAGTTAAAAAAATATGTACAGTGTAGCCATTGTCACGGCACAGGCGCTGAAGGCGACGGAGGCACGGAAACCTGTCCAACTTGCCACGGAACAGGTAGCGTGACCCGTACCCAACAAAGTATCTTCGGCATGATGCAGACCCAAACCGTATGTCCGCAATGTGGAGGTGAAGGAAAAATCATCAAGAACAAATGTAAGGAATGCGGCGGCGAAGGTATCGTATACGGTGAAGAAGTGGTCACCGTGAAGATTCCTGCCGGAGTGGCTGAAGGCATGCAGGTAACCATCAACGGAAAAGGTAATGCCGGAAAACACAACGGAGTGCCGGGCGACCTGCTGGTCTTGATTGAAGAAGAGAAGCATCCGGAACTGATTCGTGATGAAAGCGACCTGATCTATAACCTGCTGTTGAGTGTGCCTACTGCCGCCTTAGGAGGTACAGTAGAAATCCCGACCATCGACGGAAAGGCCAAAATCAAAATAGAACCGGGTACACAGCCCGGTAAAGTACTCCGTCTACGAGGCAAAGGCTTACCGAACATCAACAGCTACGGATACAATACGGGCACAGGCGACTTGCTGGTCAACGTCAGCGTCTATATCCCGGAAACCCTGACCAAAGAAGAGCGTCAGGCACTCGAAAAATGGCAGGAAGCCGAAAACTTCAAGCCGAACATGAGCCTGAAAGAAAAAATCTTCAAGAAGTTCAGAAGTCTGTTTGATTAATAACCTCTTTTTGACAATACACCATAGCCATCCCTCCACCAGGGGTGGCTTTTTTTATATATTCTGCCCAGCTTATCCAAATAATCTTTAAACCGGCTCTAAAAAGAGATAATCACGACTAACTCAATACCTTTTTTTGTAACTTTGAAGTGACTAAAATTTAGGAATCATGAAAAAAAGCTGTATCTTGTTCTGGATGTTATTCTGTCCGGTGCTTGTTTTTGCACAGACTGAAAACAAGAAGTCTCTGCCAGCTGACTCCATTGGTATAACCTCTTTGCAGATGGAGAACGCATTGCCGCAGGATACGCTCAGCGTACCGCTGCCTGCACCGGTACAACCTCAATATTTATATTCTCCTTTCGAAATGTATGGCATCACACCTTTCAATTATGGATTCGCAACCTGGGAACTGCACAAAGGGTTTAATGCCTCCATTGGCATGAACGTCACGTTCAGTCCCAGTAAATATGCTCCTTCCGGCGTCGGATTCGGACAGGATGCGGCTTTCCTGTATGCCGTACCGTTAAACAAACGCCTCAGTGTGGCCGGTGGACTGTATGCCAGCAATTTCAACTGGGGAGGCATCAATTACCGGAATGTGGGCATTGCCGGTATCGCGGCCTTTAAGGTGAACGAACGAATCAGCCTGTATGCGTATGGCAACAAATCGCTCATGCCGAAGCGTTCGCCCTACTACTACCCTCTTCCAAATTTCTCCCCCGACCGGATTGGTGGGATGATCAACTTCAAATTCAATGAAAGCAGTTCCATCAGCATCGGTGTAGAAGGAATCAGAGCTCCCCAAGGACCTTACTGGTGGTAAATGAAAGCTAAAAAGATAGGTTATCCTGATAAAAATGATGATATTTGCAGCGACTAAAAAAAACAAGAATCATGAATTATCAGGAGACCCTTACTTATCTATATAACAGTGCCCCTCTGTTTCAGCAAGTTGGCAAAGATGCCTACAAAGAGGGACTGGACAATACGTATGCCTTGGACAATTATTTCGACCACCCTCACCGTCGTTTCCGTACCATACACGTGGCCGGAACCAACGGGAAGGGTTCTTGTTCGCATACACTGGCAGCCATCCTACAGTCTGCAGGCTATAAGACAGGCCTCTACACCTCTCCGCACCTCGTCGATTTTCGCGAACGAATCCGTGTGAACGGTAAACCGGTGAGTCAGGAATTCGTCGTCGACTTCGTAGAAAAGCACCGTGCCTTCTTCGAACCGCTGCACCCTTCTTTCTTTGAACTGACCACTGCCATGGCATTTACTTATTTCGCACAACAGGAAGTAGACGTAGCAGTTATCGAAGTGGGTCTTGGCGGACGTTTGGACTGTACCAACATTATCCAACCCGACTTGTGTGTCATCACTAACATCAGTTTCGATCACGTACAATTTTTAGGCAATACCTTAGCAAAGATTGCTTCTGAGAAGGCAGGTATCATCAAAAAAGGCGTCCCTGTCGTGATTGGAGAAACTACCCCCGAAACCCGTCCGGTCTTTCAGGCCAAAGCAGACGAAGTGGGCGCCCCTATCGTCTTTGCCGAAGATGAGCACTTTCTTCTCAGCGCCACACGAAACGAAGCCATGCACTATGTCTATCAGACTACAGACTACGCAAATCTGGAAGGAGAACTGGGTGGCCTATGCCAGTTAAAGAATACCAATACCCTACTCTCTGCTCTCCACCAGCTGCCCAAGGCAGGCTATCACTTCACAGAAGAGAATGTACGGGAAGGTTTTCTGCACGTATGCGAACTGACTGGACTGATGGGACGTTGGCAGAAACTGGGAGAACATCCTACCATCATCTGTGATACCGGACACAACGTGGGTGGCATGCAATACATCACCGAGCAGCTGCGCCATCAGACCTATCACACGCTACACATCGTCATCGGCATGGTCAACGACAAGGATGTGAGCGGAGTGCTTTCCATGCTTCCTAAAGAGGCTCACTATTATTTCACCCAAGCCAGCGTAAAACGTGCCTTACCTTGTGAACGGATGAAAGCCTTGGCTGGGAACTACGGCTTACAGGGAAATGCTTATCCACATGTTGCAGAAGCCTTCGAGGCCGCCCGTCGGGAAGCTCAACCCAATGATTTCATTTTTGTGGGAGGAAGCAGTTTCATCGTTGCCGATTTACTTTCTTTAAACCACTAAACCGCATTCTTTCTTTGAAAAATGTTTGGGTATGTTAGAGAAAATCTTTTTATTTGCACAACAAAATGATGTGTGAACTAAAAAGATTTTAATAATATGAACAACACATTTTATAAAGAAAATAATTTAAGCGGCTTAAAAAGAGCAGATTTTCAAAAAACAATTGACGGTAAAGAAACCGATTTGTTTATTCTTTCCAATCAAAACGGTGCAGAAGCAGCCATCACAAACTACGGGGGAGCAATCTTAGCAATAATGGTTCCGGATAAAAACGGTAAATTGGCCAATGTAGTACAGGGACACGACAGCATCGACCACGTAATCCACAGTCATGAACCCTTCCTCAGTACCTTAATTGGACGCTACGGTAACCGAATTGCAAAAGGAAGCTTCATGCTGGACGGCAAAGAATACAAACTGACTATCAACAACGGGCCAAACTCTCTGCACGGAGGTCCAACTGGCTTCCACGCACGCGTATGGGATGCAAAACAAGAAGATGAGCACAGCGTCGTGCTGCATTACTTGGCCAAAGATGGAGAAGAGGGCTTTCCTGGCAATCTGGACGTAACTGTCACTTATACATTCACAGACAATAACGAACTGGTAATGACTTATGTTGCGAACACAGATAAGGAAACCATCATCAACTTGACCAACCATGCGTTCTTCAGCCTGGCAGGTCTAAACAATCCTACTCCTACTGTAGACAACAACATTGTCACTATTAATGCAGATTATTTCATACCTATTGATGAAGTATCCATTCCGACCGGGGAAATATTGAAAGTTGAAGGAACACCGATGGACTTCCGTACTCCACATACCGTGGGAAGCCGCATCAACGAACCGTTCCAACAACTGATCAACGGAGCCGGATACGACCACTGCTATGTGTTAAACAAGCGCGAAACCAATGCGATGGTATTTGCCGCAAAATGCGTAGAACCGGAAAGCGGACGTTCTTTGGAGGTCTATACCACAGAACCGGGCGTACAGGTCTACACTGCTAACTGGCACAACGGCTTTACGGGATATCACGAGGCTACCTTCCCAGCCAGAAGTGCCATCTGCTTTGAGGCACAGCATTTTCCAGATTCCCCCAACAAAGGACATTTCCCTTCAGTTGTATTGAAACCAGAAGAAACCTATCATCAAGTAACGATTTACAAATTCGGGGTAGAAAAGTAACACATAGGAAAACAATCTAATTTATAACTTAATACACTTTCAATTTAAACCATGGAACAACAAAAACAAAAAACTAATGTCATCGCAATCATTACGATGTTCTTTCTGTTTGCGATGATTTCATTTGTTACCAATCTGGCCGCACCGTTTGGTACTATCTGGAAAAACCAGTACGCCGGTGCTAACACATTGGGTATGATGGGTAACATGATGAACTTTTTGGCATACCTGTTTATGGGTATTCCCGCCGGCAACATGCTGGTAAAAATCGGATACAAGAAAACATCCTTGATTGCCATGGCAGTCGGTTTCGCCGGTTTGCTGGTACAATATTTGTCAAGTCTTTTCGGTGCTGACGTAGATGTATTTTCTTTAGGCGAATATTCTATCAAGTTGAATTTTATTGTATACTTGTTGGGTGCCTTCATCTGTGGTTTCAGCGTATGTATGCTGAATACAGTAGTTAACCCGATGTTGAACTTGTTAGGAGGTGGTGGTAACAAAGGTAACCAGCTGATCCAGACAGGTGGTGCATTGAACTCATTGGCTGGTACACTGACCCCTCTTTTCGTAGGTGTACTGATTGGTACAGTAACTCCGAAAACAGCCATGTCTGATGTAGCCCCCTTGTTGTTTATTGCCATGGGTGTGTTTGCCTTTACTTTCATCGTGATTTCTTTCGTAACCATTCCGGAACCTCACATGAGAAAGAAAGGCGAAAACGCAACAAAAGAAAAATTTTCACATAGCCCTTGGAGCTTCCGTCATACGGTATTGGGTGTAATCGGTATCTTCATTTACGTAGGTATTGAAATCGGTATTCCGGGAACCTTGAACTTCTATCTGGCTGATTCCAGCGACAAAGGAGCCGGCATCCTGACCAATGGAGCTGCCATCGGTGGTGCCATCGCCGCAATCTACTGGTTGTTGATGCTGGTGGGTCGTCTGACCAGTAGTATCATTAGTGGAAAGGTTTCAACCCGTGCACAGCTCATTACCGTGTCTATCACTGCCATTATCTTCACTATTATTGCTATTTTCACTCCGAAGAGCGTAGGTTTCAATGTTCCGACTGTAGTATACGACCCAGTAGCCAAGACTTCTGAAATTTTGGCCAATGCCGGTATACCTGCCGAAGAAATTGCAACCTTTGTCAGCAACCCGTCGGAAGAAGCACTGGCTCCTTATACAGAACAGCTGGATGAAGTACACATGACTACCACTGATGTGATGAACTCTATGAAAACTCCATCGGTACCGGTAAGTGCCCTCTTCCTCGTGCTTTGCGGTCTGTGTACTTCTGTCATGTGGGGAGGTATCTTTAACTTGGCTGTAGAAGGATTGGGTAAATATACCGCACAAGCTTCCGGAATCTTCATGATGATGGTAGTAGGTGGTGGAATCTTCCCGTTGCTGCAACAAGTCATCTCCGATGCAGTAGGCTACATGGCCAGCTACTGGCTAATTGTCGCTATGCTTGCTTACCTGTTGTTCTACGGTGTGACAGGTTGCAAGAATGTAAACAAAGATATTCCTGTAGAATAAATACGGCTGTCCGGTTCTGCATGTCAGGACCGGATATGCTTTTTAATATTAACCTTTAAATTTTTATCATTATGGACATAGAATTTGTAAGAAGCCGCTTCATCAAGCATTTTGACGGTACCACAGGCTCAGTATATACTTCTCCAGGACGAATCAACCTGATTGGTGAGCACACAGACTATAACGGAGGTTTTGTATTCCCGGGAGCAGTAGATAAAGGAATGGTAGCCGAAATCAAACCCAACGGAAAAGATAAAGTTTGCGCCTACTCTATTGACTTGAAAGATTACGTAGAATTTGGTTTGAACGAAGAAGATGCCCCGAAAGCAAGCTGGGCACGTTACATATTCGGTGTGTGCCGCGAAATGATCAAACGCGGAGTTGACGTAAAAGGCTTCAACACTGCATTTGCCGGTGATGTGCCTCTGGGTGCCGGAATGTCTTCTTCTGCTGCATTGGAATCTACTTATGCTTTCGCATTGAACGATTTGTTCGGTGACAACAAAATTGACAAGTTTGAACTGGCTAAAGTAGGTCAGGCTACAGAACACAACTATTGCGGTGTGAACTGCGGTATCATGGACCAGTTTGCTTCCGTATTCGGTAAAGAAGGACATCTGATTCGTTTGGACTGCCGTTCACTGGAATATCAGTACTTCCCCTTCAGACCGGATGGATACCGCTTGGTATTGGTTGATTCAGTAGTAAAACATGAACTGGCTTCTTCTGCATACAATAAGCGTCGTCAGAGCTGCGAAGCAGTAGTGGCAGCCATCAAAAAGAACCACCCGAACGTAGAATTCCTGAGAGACTGCAACATGGACATGCTGAACGAAGTGAAAGCAGAAGTAACACAGGAAGATTATATGCGTGCGGAATACGTGATTGAAGAAATCCAGCGTGTACTGGATGTATGTGATGCACTGGAAAAAGGTGACTACGAAACAGTTGGCCAGAAAATGTATGAAACTCATCACGGCATGAGCAAGCTTTATGAAGTAAGCTGCGAAGAACTTGACTTCCTGAACGATATCGCATTCGATTGCGGCGTAACCGGTTCACGTGTGATGGGTGGCGGCTTCGGCGGATGTACCATCAACCTGGTAAAGAACGAACTGTATGAAACCTTCATCTCTACTGCGAAAGAACGCTTCAAAGAAAAATTCGGCCGCAGTCCGAAAGTATACGATGTGGTTATCAGCGACGGTTCTCACAAGATTTGCTGATTCAATATCCATATCAAGCATAAAAAAAGCACGAATTTAATTCGTGCTTTTTTTATGCTTGTTTCTTCTCAAATCAATCTCCCCGATAATAATACAGCAACGAATGGCGGGCGATAAAATCAGCGTTCAACTTCACCAGCATCTTCTCTCCCACCTCTGGTAATTCCGCATCCGGAAGCAGATTCTCACAAATGCAATAAGTCAGTAAATCGGGCGGACAAAGCATCTCTTCAGTCAGCATACGAAACGCATTCTGCGATGCCTCCTCCTGATTATAAAAGGGGTTTTCCGTATCTGCAATATACTCACACACATCCTTTGCCAACAAAAGTCCTTTCTGCTCATCCACCATCAGCACAAAGTTACGGTTGGATTTCATCTGTGGCAGCGTATGGTTTTCATCGTCCGGCCAACGGAGAATCTCCACCAGAAAACGCTTCAACGAATCATACCCATTGAGATAGATAATCCGTCTTCCACCCGTCCACAATGTGAACAACCGATAGATTTCCGCATTTTTTTCCAACACCTCATCCGGTATCACCGGATCCTCCGGATACAATCCCGATACCTCCTTCCACACCTTCGACTGCTTGCCTGCCAGCAAGTCAATCCACTCATGCAAGAACAACGCCAAAGGTCCTACCGGCACAATAAACCGGTCAGTCGGAGTCACCTGCTGAATATATGGCCACATAGACGGTTCCGTAAGGTATGTATGACCGAAAAGCCAGGTCAGTTTCCGGTCAGCTTCCTTCTCGTCGGCATACCCCGAAAAATAATTGCGCAACAACTCATTCTCCGGCGCCTGCTCATAGGCCTCTTCCATGATCGGCATAAAAGTCCGTGCCAGTTGCAAAATCTGTCCGTCCAGCGGATTTACATACGAATGCTTGAACAAAGCCTTCTGCCACGTATTCCAAATCAGAAAACGGAGGTCTTCTTCATTAACTTCCCCTTTGATATAATTTCTTCCAAGCGGATAAAACGGAAGACATCGTCCGTACAGATGAGTATGAGCCGTTATAAAAGCCTGCCACAGCCCCAAATCTGACACCAAATCTTCCAGATAGGCAGCCACATAAAGACATATTTTCTTCCGGTACGGCTCTGGTACTTCTTCCCGATCACACCCCACATAAAGCCGGTTGGCCAACTCCACAAAGAAACCATCCGACGGAGCTACCGTCGTATAGGGATGAATACCCAGCCAGTCGTTCAGATAAATCACATTCTTTTTCATTTTTTCTGTTCTCCATATTAAATCAATTCCGGGCGAAAAGCGTAATCAGCAGAGACACTGCTGCCAGGCCGATTCCTGCTCCTGTCACCCCTGCCCATCCAAATGCATGCCAGCAAGTACCAGCCAGAAAAGTTCCCAGCGAACCGCCCACGAAATATGTTGTCATAAAAATCGTATTCACCCGATTGGTCGCTTTTGGGGCCAGCGACAAAGCACACGTCTGGTTACTTATCTGGATGCACTGCATACCAATATCAATCACTACAATGCCTACGATAAAGCCCAAATAGAAATTCTGGAAGACATACATCACTACCCAGGCCAGTATCATCAGTGCACAACCCAGATAGGTAAAAAAACGTACCCCCAACTTATGCACCAGACTGCCCACAAAAGAAGCCGTCAAGGCCCCTGCAATACCACATAAACCGAGCATGCCAATCACATTGTTTCCTGCATGGAAAGGCTCTCCACTCAATTTGAAGGCAAGGCAGGCCCACAAAGCCAAAAAACTGCCGAAGCAGCATCCAGCCCGTGCAGACACCATCCGGATGGTTGGGTGGTCACGATACAGCGTAAACAATGACTTCATCAGTCCGCCATACGTTCCCTTGAAGTTCGACGGCATATCCGGCAACACCCTAAGAACAAGGAAAATACACAACAGCATGAGAAGGGCCGCAATGTAATACATGGTGCGCCACCCCCAATATTCTCCTACAAAGCCGCTGACCACCCGGGAACCGAGAATCCCCGTCAGCAGACCGCTGACCATCATTCCCACGTTGCGGGCCTTATTTTCCGGCAACGAAAACTGTGCCGCTATCGGAATGAAAATCTGTGGCATCACCGAACAGATGCCTGTCACCAACGAAGCCACTAAAATATAAGGAATGCTTGCAGAAGAAGCAATACTGCAAGTAGCCACTACCAAAAGCATAAAATTCACGACAATGATGTGCTTTCGCTTGTACAAATCACCCAGCGGGATGATAAACAGCAATCCCAGGGCATAGCCAATCTGCGTAGTCATCGGTATCAGGTTAGCAGTAAACTCCGAAACTCCCAGGTCCTCACTGATTCTATTCAGCAATGGCTGGTTATAATACAAATTCGCGACCGACAATCCCGATATCACAGCCAGCATCCACAACAAATGTGCTGGTATTCCTTTATTCTCCTCCAATCTTAATTTCATCTTCCGTCAAAATTCTTTGAGGCACAAAAATAAGCAAAAAACACAAGTACGAAAAATTCACTTACAGATTAAAACGGCAATAAATTCATAGTTTATGTAATAATATAAAGAGAAGTTCCACCTTAGCATAGAAAATTACAAATCCGTTACAAGGCTTAAAGCACAAATATCTCACACATAATCAGATACAAACATTTTTTCCACAAAGATTTCTTTTCTTTCTTCTAAAGTAAAAAAGTTAATTATTTCTTGACCGATTTGTTAAAGCACTAACATAAGCTCTACAGGTTGAAAAGATTTTTTAACTTTGCAATCGAAAAGTTCTGACAATCAGACTTTATTTAAGCAGAAACAACAAGTATTAAACTGACAAACACTAAAAATAGATTTACAATTCATTTAATCTAAATTTTATGCTACATCATTCCAAATTCCTGTTTTCAGCATTGGTCGTTTCAGCGATGGCTGTAGGCGCAAATGCTCAGGTAACCACTTCTGCTATCAGCGGAAAAGTTCTCGATGAAACCAAAGCACCGGTTATTGGCGCTACAGTGGTAGCCGTTCACGAACCTTCAGGTACGCTTTATGGTGCAGTCACCAACGTAGACGGACGTTACACCATCCAAGGTATGCGTACCGGTGGTCCCTACAAAATTGAAATTTCCTATGTAGGCTACAACAAGACAACCTACACGGGTATTTCCCTCGAACTGGGTAACACACTCAGCCTGAACGCTGAAATGCAACCGAGTTCAGAACTGCTGGACGAAGTAGTAGTGGTAGCCGATGCCAAGGCTAATGCCGGAGCAGCCCATAACTTCTCCACACAGAAAATAGAAAACACTCCGACCGTCGACCGTAACGTGTACGACATCGTGAAGAACATGCCGATGGCCATGACTTCCAAGAACGGAGGTATCACCTTCGCCGGTTCAAACAACCGCTACAACAGTTTCCAAATTGACGGTACGGTAAGTAACGACGTATTCGGTTTGTCTGCATCCGGAACCAACGGTGGTCAGACAGGTGCCAATCCGATTTCCATGGATGCCATCCAGGAAATCCAGGTAGTCGTAGCTCCCTTCGACGTACGCCAGAGCGGATTTACCGGAGGTGGTATCAACGCCATTACCAAGCAGGGTACCAACACCACTCACGGTTCTGCCTATACTTACTTCAACAACCAGAACATGTATGGTAAGTACAGCGCCGTACGTGATTATGAAAAGTCTCCGCTCACCCAGCAGTACACCCGTACTTACGGTGGAACATTGGGCGGTGCCATCGTGAAGGACAAACTGTTCTACTTCGTAAGTGCAGAAGCCAAGAAGGAATCGTATCCGTCAAGTGTGTATCCAGGATATACAGACAGCTATATCACCAACGACGTGGCCAAACAGATTGCAGATCAATATGCTGCATTGACAGGCATTCAGGAAGGTTACGCACAACCCGATATCGAAAACAAATCATTCGGTTTATTGGCCCGTATCGACTGGAACATCAACCAAAACCACAAGCTGGCTCTGCGTTACCAGCACAACAACTCATACGATGACAACTACAGCTTGGGTTCTACCACCTACACCTTCAACAACAGTGGTTACCGTATGAACAACAAGACCAATTCTATCGTAGCCGAATTGAACTCTCACCTGGGGCAGAACCTGTACAATGAACTCCGTGCTTCTGCCAGCTTCATCCGTGACCATCGTAACGTAGGTTATCAAGGCCCGACCGTTCAAATAAAGAACGTAAAAGGAGCAGATGGGAAAACAGGAGTAACCGTCAACATCGGTACGGAATATTCATCTGGCGCCAATTATTTGGACCAAGATATTTACACAGTAGAAGATAACTTGTCTTGGTATCTGGGTAACCATACGCTGACTTTCGGTACACACAACGAAATCTACCGTATGAAAAACCTGTTTATCCAAGCAGTCAACGGTTCCTGGTATTACAACTCCCTCGATTTGTTCTTGCAAGATAAGCCCTATCAGTATTCTTATAAATACACTGATCCGGAATTAACTGGAGGTGATACACGCTGGGCACCTGCCATGAAATCTGGTCAGTTCGGTTTCTATGCACAGGACAAATGGGACGTAAGTACAAACTTCAACCTGACTTACGGTTTGCGTATTGACATTCCGGTCATTTTCAATAACCCGACCGAAAACCCAACTTTCAACGAATATGCCGCTCAGCAAGGTTTCAATGTGCGTGTAGGTGAAAACCCGAGCGCGAAAGTATTGTTCTCACCGCGTGTAGGCTTCCGCTGGTATACCAATGATTCTCACAACACCCTGCTGCGTGGTGGTGTAGGTATTTTCACGGGTCGTGTACCGTTTGTATGGCTGTCAAATGCCTTCAACAACACCGGTATGGAAAGCAAGGGTACCACACTTGGGAACAAAGACAATAAAAACAACTGGTTGAATGACGCACCCGCTTTAGGACAATATGCAAATGACCCGATGGGAGCTGCCAATTCACAGACTGGAACTGCTGCCAAGCCTGACATCGTAACCGTATCCAAAGACTTCAAGTATCCGCAAGTATTCCGTGCCAACCTTGCGTTGGAACAGAAATTGCCGGGCGATGTGAAGATGACCTTAGAAGGTGTCTATTCAAAGACGATGAATAACGTATTCTTTGAAAACTTGGCCGCAGTCAATACAGGAGAAAAGGTATACGCCATTCCGGGAGTAGAAGCTTCTGCTGCACCGAAATACAGTAATACAAAGAGCAACTACTATAGTATTGTCAACCTGAAGAATACCAACAAAGGTTATACCTACGCATTGTCGGCCTTGTTGGAAAAACACTTCAACTTCGGTCTGGACTTGTCTGCATCTTACACTTTCGGACATGCCAAGTCTGTAAATGACGGTACAAGTTCAGTTGCCTACTCTAACTGGAAATACAACTATTCAGTAGACACCAATTCTCCTAACGAATTGGGTTTCTCCAAGTTTGACATTCCTCACCGTGTCATGATTCAGGCTTCTTATAGCAGCCCGAAATACTGGAACGGATGGACCAGCACCACTATCTCTGTAATTTATAATGGATTCTCTGGTAGCCGTTACAGTCTGACCATGAACGACAAACCGGATTTTAACGGAGATGGATACTCTGGCAACTCTTTATTGTACATCCCAACCGATGAAGAATTAAGCAAAATGATTTTTACAGGTGTAGATAAAGATGGAAAAGCCTTGTCGATGACCGCAGAACAGAGCCGTGCCGCTTTCAAACAATGGATTGAAAATGACAGCTATGCCAAGAACCACAGAGGACAGTATGCAGAACGTAACTCCAATTTAAGTGACTGGGAACATGAAATCGACTTGCACTTGGCTCAGACCATCTACAATGTACAGGGAGTGGGTAAACTGGAATTCACTTTCGATATCATCAACTTTGCCAACATGCTGAACAAGAAATGGGGAGCAAGCTATGAATCTGCTTACAACCTGTCTCCGTTGACTCTGGAATATTTCGATAAAAATACTGGAAATGCAGCCTTCTCTTACAATAAGGCTGAAATCCAGAAGAGTGATATCAGCTCACGCTGGCACTGCCAGGTGGGTGTAAGACTGACTTTCTAATGAAAGACTGACCCTTCTCATAAAAGGTGTATTGCCCACAAAACCAGCGGCAATACACCTTTCTTTTTTATCAACCCTCAACAAAAACCGGACTTATGAAAAAATTTTTCATCCTCTGTTTCCTGTGGTGCACCTGCCTCTCCTTGTGGGCCGGCAAACACTACACCATAATTGTTTCCCTCGACGGATTCCGCTGGGATTACCCCAAGATGTACGACACCCCGTTCTTCGACCAGATGGCCCGTGAAGGCGTGAAGGCTACCATGATTCCTTCTTTTCCCTCAAAAACCTTCCCCAACCACTATACCCTTGCCACGGGACTGGTACCCGACCATCATGGCATCGTGGCCAACACATTCTGGGACCCGGAACGCAAAGAGCTCTACAAAATGACCAAGCCGGAAACACGCAACAACCCTGCCTACTACGGAGGGGAACCCATCTGGATTACAGCCCAGAAACAAGGCATCAAAACGGGCAATATCTATTGGGTAGGTTCCGACATTGCCGTCAAAGGTCAGTATCCTACCTATTATCATGTGTACGACCAGAAGCCTCGTCTTACTCAGACAGAACGTGTGGCAGAGGCCCTGCGACTGCTGAAGTTACCGGAAGAAGAACGGCCTCAACTGATTATGATGTACTTTGAAGATTCCGACACCTACGGTCACAGTTATAGCCCGCACAGCAAGGAAACACGCCGCTGCATCGAAGAACTGGACGGACTCATGAGATACTTGTGGGAAGGACTGCAGAGCCTGTCTTTCGGGAAAGACATCAACCTGATTGTGACGGCCGACCACGGTATGGCCACGGTGAGTGCCGACCGCTTTGTGCCCATCAAGCACCTGCTGAAAGAGAATTGGTACACGCTGATTGACGGCAACCTGCCGGCACAGATTTATACGAAGCCGGAATACCGTGATTCGGTATATCAGGCCCTGCAGGGACTGGATCATGTGCGGGTATGGAAGAAAGAAGAGATTCCAGCTTACCTGCACTACGGCAGCAATCCGCGAGTGGGCGACATCATCGTACTGCCCGACCTGGGCTGGCTGGTGGAAGAAGGGACCCAGACGCTTCCAGGCGCTCACGGTTTCGACCCAACCTACGACGATATGCAGGTGATGTTCCGGGCATGCGGACCCGACTTCAAGAAGGGATACGAAGCACCCAAGTTCCGGAACGTATCGATTTATTCCCTGCTGGCTCGTTTGCTGCACATCACTCCTGAAAAGACAGACGGCAGCTTAGAAGAAGTAGAAAACATGCTGATTCCGTGAGATTTATAACTCCTCAAAAAGACGCACTTGCGTTTAAGAAAAACACAAGGACGTTTGACCTTAAACACAAGTGCGTTTCAACTAAAACGTAAGTGCGTTTTCCTTCAAACGCAAGTGCATTTAAACAAAAACGCTTCGACGTTTTCTTCCGAACGTCGAAGCGTTTTTTATGTTTTATATAAGTTGCTGAAAATCAGTCTTCCATCAATTTGCGGTAGCGCACGCGTTTCGGCTCTACATTGCCCATACGCTTCATCTTGTTTTCCTCGTATTCCGTGTAGGAACCTTCGAAATAGAACACCTGACTGTCTCCCTCGAATGCCAGGATGTGGGTACAGATACGGTCGAGGAACCAACGGTCGTGGCTGATGACCACGGCACAGCCGGCAAAGTCTTCCAGACCTTCTTCCAATGCCCGGAGTGTGTTCACGTCAATGTCATTGGTCGGCTCGTCGAGCAACAGCACGTTGCCTTCTTCCTTCAGGGCCATAGCCAGGTGCAGACGGTTGCGTTCACCACCCGAAAGCATGCCGCAAAGCTTTTCCTGGTCGGAACCGGAGAAATTGAAACGGCTCAGGTAGGCACGGGCGTTTACGTCGCGGTTGCCCATACGAATCAGGTCGTTGCCTCCGCTGATCACCTGATATACGCTCTTGTTCGGGTCGATGTCCTTGTGCTGCTGGTCCACATAGGCAATCTTGACCGTCTCACCTACTTCAAACTCGCCTTTGTCCACCGTTTCCAGTCCCATAATCAGGCGGAACAAAGTAGTCTTTCCGGCGCCGTTCGGACCGATAACTCCCACGATGCCATTGGGCGGCAACATGAAGTTCAGGTCGTCAAAGAGCAACTTGTCGCCATATGCCTTGGCCACATGCTTGGCCTCGATGACCTTGTTGCCCAGACGCGGACCGTTCGGGATGAAGATTTCCAGCTTCTCTTCCTTCTCCTTCACGTCCTCGTTCAAAAGTTTGTCGTACGAATTCAAACGGGCCTTACCCTTGGCATGACGGGCCTTGGGAGCCATGCGCACCCATTCCAACTCGCGCTCCAAGGTTTTGCGGCGCTTGCTGGCCGTTTTTTCTTCCATCTCCATGCGCTTGGTCTTCTGCTCCAGCCAGCTCGAGTAA
>ERZ779913.404-NODE-404-length-17716-cov-1.97594_pt1 | contig 17716 bp, 19 predicted proteins | sample MGYA00511547_ERZ779913 | MGnify/ENA primary metagenome ERZ779913 (study PRJEB29588, sample SAMEA2149539) | human gut metagenome | biome: human gut; feature: human-associated habitat; material: faeces | place: Denmark | collected 2008/2010 ...
ATTAAAGTATATCCTTTAATTGTTTAAGTCCTTTTTAATAATACTCATCAAAATCAGTTTTCACCTAATTTTTAGAGACCGCATTACTTAATTTTGTTTAACAATTATAAATTAAAAACCTTAAATTTTCGACGATAATAATTAATTACCTATTTTATATTATTTAGATTACTCATACCAGTATTATCACTTCTGATACACTAATAAATTTTTCAATTTATCTTTTTGCATACAGAACGTTCTGTTACCATTTAAACTTATTTATTTAAATTTGCTATTTCGGTATATTTCTTCAAATCTCCCTACATCGTCCGAATTTTTAAATTAAACCAATGAGCTTTTACGCTTTCTTTAAAGAATGGCTGCTTCTGAACCTAACTCTTAGTTATCACAATTTAAAAATTCATTTCTTATGAGAAAATTTATAATTTAAAGACCTTAATAAACAATCTGGGCTGTTTCCCTCTCGACCTACAACCTTAGCATTATAAGTCCGATTATCAAAATAATATTTTGTATTCGAAGTTTCCTTAAAATTGGTAAAGCTTTATGGGCAACCCTCTTTTATCGATATCTCTACCACAAAATATTAATTTTAACACTTTACGTAAATAGATTTCACAGAAAACCAGCTATCTCCAAGTTTGATTAGCCTTTCACCCCTAATCACAAATCATCCCAATCTTATGCAACAGACACGGGTTCAGTCCTCAAAAATAAATTAATATTTTGTCAACTTATTCATAATTAGATCACTTGGTTTCGGGTCTTATTTATATAACTTATAAATTCTATTCAAATTCGCTTTTACTAAGTCTACATCTTTTGATTTAAACTTGCTATATAAATAAACTTACTGGTCCATTATACAAAAGGTACATTGTCACTTCTTTTGAAGCTTCAATTGATATAAGCATTAGATTTCAAGATCTTTTCAATTTCGTAAGTTCTATTTCACCTTTCCTTCGCAGTACTAGTTCACTATCGATTATTTATTATATTTAGGCTTAAAGGATGGTTCCCTTATCTTCAAACAAAATTACACCTATTTCGTCCTACTCAATTATTTGATAAAATTAAAATACACTGGAATATAATACCATTTATATAAATTTATATTTATATAATTTTATCAAATCTATAACCCATTTCCATGTTCGTTCGCCACTACTTACAGAATATCGTTTGATTTTTATTCTTTAGTTACTTAGATGTTTCAGTTCACTAAATTTTTTATTTTCATTCAGAAAAAGTTTTCTCTTAGGATCTTTATAAATCATAAATACTTTCATTATAAATTTCATCAAAAACGTCCTTAATGTAATAAATATCTAGGTATCCATCTAATGCTCTTATATATATTTATAAAAATAATTTTCAAAGTTAGGAATCGAACCTAAATAACAAATGCATGAAACTTGATAGTAACCATACACTTTGAAAGTTTTATCATTTTACATATCTTTAATTTTTTTTAATAAATTATTTATTTAAATTCCAACCGCATGTTCCCATACGGTTACCTTGTTACGACTTCATTAAAATCATAAATCACAATTTAATAGATTTTAAATTAATTATAAATTTATAAAAAATTATAAACAATATAAAAAATTTAAAAAATATATCAATTAAAATTTACTTCTTTAATGTGACGGGCGGTGTGTACAGAGCTTAAGTACTAAGATTCACCGTAACATACTAATTTACGATTACTAACGATTCCAACTTCATATAGATAAGTTTCAATCTATAATTCGTATTTAATTTTTTTTTAAAGATTTGCTCTTATTCTCATAATTGCCTCTTATTGTAAAAAATATTGTAGCACATGTGTAGCCCAATTTATAAGGGTCATAACGACCTATCTTCATCCTTTAAAATAAATTATTCATCTATTTTTAATTTTAATAGTGCTAATTTAATTTATAAACATTTTATTTATAATTTTAAATTATAGCAAATTAAAACAAGGGTTGTACTTATATAATAAATTTCAAAACATAAGCTGACGACGGCCATGCAACACCTGTATTATATGAAAAAACTATAAATTGTCAAAAATTGGTAAGATTTCACGCGGACTATCGGATTAAACCACATGCTCCACCGTAAGTATAAGCTCCCGTCAATTCCTTTGAGTTTCAACCTTGCGGTTTTACTCCCCAGGCGAAATATTTAACGTGTTAACTTTGTATATTAGAAAAATTAAAAAATTCTTCACTAATTTATTTAAATTAGATTAATCAGTTCTAATATTTAATATTCATTGTTTATAGCATAGACTACCAGGGTACCAAATCCTGTTTGCTACCTATGCTTTCGTCTATCAATGTCAGTATTTTACCAGATTATTGTCTTCACTTACTAGTATTCTTCCTAATATCAATGGATTTTACCCCTACATTAGAAATTCTATAATCCCATAATATACTCAAATTTTTTAATATTAAAAAAATATTAAAGTTAAGCTTTAATTTTTAATTTTTAATGAAAAAAATCATCTTAAGACACTTTACGCCCAGTAAAGACGAATAATGCTCGTTCCCTCTGTATTACCGCGACTGCTGGCACAGAGTTTGTCAGAACTAATCCTTTAATAATCATTATTTTATTAAATTCTAAGTTTTACAGCGATAAAGCCTTCATCACTTATGTAGTATTGCTGGATCAAACTTGCGTTCATTGTCCAATATTCCCCACTGCTGCCTTAAAATAAGTTCGGGCTTTATTTAAATCCCGATGTGGTTGGTCATTCTCACAAATCAACTAAAGATCTTTGGCTTGGTAGGCTTTATATCTTACCAACTACCTAATCTTCTATACTTATATATCAAAAAACGAATTTCAAAATTCTTTATTTATTATTATTGATTTAATCGAAATTAGATACAACAATTTTTTGGTAATATAAATATAATTCCTCACCTTTACGCTATGAAAACCAATATAAAATTAAAAATAATTTTACATAAATTTTCATTCAACTGGCATGTGTTAAAGCATACTACTAGCATTCATTCGGAGCTAGGATCGAACTCTTAAATTTAAATTATATATTTAAATATATAATTCAGAAAACATTAATCTCTTTAAAATCTATATATTTTTATAAAACTAGAAAGTTTATAAAAATTAATGTACTAAAAAAACAGCATTAGAAACTTCACGAGAAATTTGTTGATAAACTAATTGATAGCGTCTTACAGTTTTATTTGATTCTTTACTTAATAAAATAGCACTAATCAAACCAATTAATAAAACTAAGCCTGCTAATATAAAATAAAAATAATATACATTAAACATAACTTGACCTAACATTTTAATGTTATCGACAAAATATAATTTACTAAACCAATCATTATAAATAATATTTGTATCATTAGTTATAAAAATATTAAAAACATCTGCATTAAAAATTACATTATAAAAAATAACACAACAAATTAAAATATTAATAAAAGAAATAAATTTAGTTGTATTTTTTTCATTAAGTTTTATTTTAAGCATCATAACGACGAATAAAAATAATATTGTAATTGCACCAACATATATTAAAATAAACATTAAAGCTAAGTAATCTATGTTTAATAAAAATAAGATACACATAGTACTAAAAAAAGCGAGTATTAAAAATAAAACAGCATAAACTGCATTATTTACAGAAATAGTCATAAATACAGAAATGATAATAATACTTGCAAAAAAATTGAAAAAGAAATTAGACATTTTCAAATATAATCAGAAAGGTATGAATCGAACATACTACATTTGTGCCCAAGACAAAGACGTTAACCATTGACGTTACATTCTGATTTAATAATGAGAATAGGATTCGAACCTATGGCATCTAGATTATGATTCTATTGTTATACCACTTAACTATCTCACTTTTTTATTTTATTCCCATTCAAGAGCACCTTTTTTATATTCATAAACAAAACCAAGAGTTAATAAAATAAAAAAAATAACCATTGCAAAGTAACCTGCAACAGATAACATTGATAAAGAAATTGCCCAAGGGAATAAAAATGAAATTTCTAAATCAAACATTAAAAATAAAATAGCAACTAAATAGAAATGAATTTCAAAAGTATTACGAGCATCATCAAAAGGAGTAAAACCACATTCATAAGCAGCTAATTTATTTGAATCATCTGCACGAATACCAAAAATATAAGAAATGGCAAAAGCAACATATGAAATGACTATTGCACAAACAAAATAAACAAATAACGCATATAAATCATTAAAAAACATCGTTGTTTATATATTTTTAAACGGAATAAACAGGATTCGAACCTATATCTTCTAGAGTGACAACCTAGTATTTTAACCATTAAAACTATTACTCCACTAATATTTTTAGGTTTAATAGGACTCGAACCTATAACTTCACAGTTATGAGCAGCACATTCTAACCAATTGAATTATAAACCTAAATTATGTTTATTACAAGACTTGAACTTGTATTCTGCAAGAGAAATAGATTTTAAGTCTATCGTGTCTACCATTTCCACCAAATAAACATTTTTTATTTACTATACTATCATAATTATGATTCTCTAAAAATTTAGATATTTATAATTAGTTTTATAAATTTAACATTTGATTTATTTTCTAAAGTGCAAGTTATATTTTATACGTCGATAATATAATAAATAAAAATCTCTCTAAATAGGACTCGAACCTATAACTTCATGATTAACAGTCATGCGTTCTAACCTTTGAACTATTAAAGATTTTTTTTTAGTACCATATTTTGATCTAGAATTTTTTTGTGTAGATACACCACTACAATCATATACACCGCGAACTACTTTATAATGTACACCTGGTAAATCTTTACGTTTACCACCTTGTATTAAAACAATAGAATGTTCTTGTAAATTATGTCCAATACCAGGAATATAACTAGTAATACAATAATTATTACGTAATTTAACTTTTGCAACTTTTCGACGTGCTGAGTTCGGTTTTTTTGGATTTTTTATAAAAACATTTAAGCATATACCTTTTTTTTGTGGATTTTTACATAATGCGGAATAATTTTTTAATTGATCCTGTTTTGAATTGAATCTATAGTGTAAAACTTGATTTAATGTTGACATTAATTTTCTTATAATTTCAAGAGAAAAGGGACTTGAACCCTTAAAGTTGGTTTTGGAGACCAATATTTTACCATTAAATTATACTCTTTTATTTATTTTAAAACCATTTATAATGTGAATTATTTTTTAATTTTAAAAAATTTTCATTTTGTAATTTATAAGCTGAAAATGTATAACTAGTTTGAAATAATGAATTTAAAATTTCTTGACTTAAAAAATAACTTAAACTATTATATTTAGTTAATTTTACTTTACTACAAGCATCTTGTAATAAATTTAAAATTACTCTTACTCTTTTTTTTTTTGGCAAAAATAAAATATATTGAGTTAAACGTGACATATAAACTATTTTTTCAATATAAAATAAAGGTTCTATTATTTGAAAAAAATTCAAAAATATTTTATAGTTATTACGATTTTGAATATTTAAAAAATAAAAAATATTATTTAATAATTTAAATGAATTATATTTTCTGCCATCAATTAAAAATTTATTAATAAATTTAGTACGTAAATTTAAAAATTTCATAACGTTTCAATGAACATCTCTTGCAAGAATCGAACTTGCTCCAATACCGTGAAAGGGTAATGTCCTAACCAGTAGACTAAAAAGATTAAACATTTGTCTCGAAGTGGAATCGAACCACTACATAAGGTTTTTCAGACCTTCACTCTAACCTCTTGAGTTATCGAAACAATTATTATATTATAATAATATTATTAGATTATAATATAATAACTCTATAAATTTTAATTATAAAAATAATCTATAATTTTTCTTACGATTATGTAGTTAGATATTAAAAGTATAATAAATTAAAATTATCTATAAGAATATTACCACGAACACGATATGAAACTAATAATAAAGATAAACCAATAGAAGTTTCAACTGCAGCAATAGTTAAAATAAATAAAGTAAAAATTTGACCAACAATATCATCTAAATAAATAGAGAAAACAATAAATAAAATATTAACAGATAATAAAATTAATTCAATAGAGATTAAAATAATTAAAATACTTTTTTTATTATAGATTAAACCAAAAAAACTAATTAAAAAGATTATAACAGAAACAAATAAATATTTAATTAAAAACATAATGTATTTGGAAGAGTGTTACAAGATACTAAAATACCAGCTATAAAGATAAACCAGCCAAAGCATAAAGGCAATAAAGATTTCCAACCAATTCTCATTAATTGATCATAACGGAATCTAACATATGCACCACGAATGATAACATAAAGAGAAATAAATAAGAAAATTTTTAAACATAACCAAATAGCACCTGGAATACAAGTTAAACCAAATAATGGTAACCAACCACCAAAGAAAAGAATACTTATAGTTGTACTCATAACAATAATATTACCATATTCACCAATAAAGAATAAAGCGAAACCCATTGCAGAATATTCAGTATTAAAACCAGAGACTAATTCACCTTCTGCTTCAGGTAAATCAAAAGGATGACGATTACATTCTGCTAATAAAGCAATAAGAAAAATAACAAATAAAGGAAATAAAGGAATACAAAACCAAATATATTTTTGTGCTAAAACAATTTTGGTAAAATTTAAAGAACCTGTACATAAAAATATAACAGCAAAAACAGCACCAATAGAAAGTTCATAAGAAACCATTTGAGCTGCAGAACGTATAGAACCCATAAATGGATATTTAGTATTACTTGCCCAACCAGAAATAATAATACCATAAATTGCTAAAGAAGAAATTGCATAAAAAAATAAAACACCTACATTAAAATCAGTATAAGTAATACCTTTAGAAAGAGGTAAAACTGCCCAATACATCATAGTACCAATAAAAGTAATAACAGGAGCTAAAATAAATAAGAAAGTATTAACATTTGTTGGTAAAATAATTTCTTTTAACATTAATTTTAAACCATCAGTTAATGGTTGTAAAATACCAGAAGGACCGACTACATTTGGACCTTTTCGACGTTGAATACTACCTAAAATTTCACGTTCAACTAAAGTCATATATGCAACACCTATAAGAACTGGTAAAATAATTAATAAATATTCTAAAATTAATAATAAAGTTTTAATCATTTTTTTAAATTTTTATATAATAATTTTAATAATTACTACGTTTGACTAATGTTTTATTACAATTAGACATAAGTTGAGAAGCCAAGCTAATATTATCATTAGCATAAAATTTATATAAGGAAGAATTAATAGTATAATTTTTTAAATAATTATTTTGTAATTTAATATTATTATATAAAACTAAACTATCTTTAATTGATTTACGAGATGGATTATAATGATCATAATCATTATTATCGATAACTTGTTTGAAATTTTGTTTAAGAGTATTAAATAAAGTAGTAAATACACTATATAAAACTAAAATATTATTTTTAACAGCAAGATTATCATCTTTAATTGTTTCATCAATATGTAAAATATCACCTTGTACATTTACAAAAGAACCAAGTTCTTGAATATAAGGTTTAACAGGTAAAATCATACGAGCATAATCAATATATTTATTATAATGATGACCTTGATAAATAGTATAAATATTTGCTAAATTAGTATTTTTAGCAAAATAATCAAAATTTTTATCAACGTTTAATAAATATAAACAATCTAACATATTTAAATCAGTATCTTTATATTTAGTTTGAATATTAAGATATAATTTATTATATAAATCAATATCTGGATAAATATAATTAAAATTGTTTTTAGTAATATTTTTAGAAATAGACATTAAACGTTCTTTCATAATTGTAAATAAATTAGCAAGAGATTCAGTTTTAAATAAATTTAAATTTAATAAAAAACTTGGATTTTTTTTAACACTTAAATATTTACAAAAAGTATTATTACCTTCAATAAATTTAATAATAGTTTTTAATTTAAAACCAAAAAAATAAGTAGGATACATTAAATTAGTACGAATACCAAAAGTAATAATAGATAAAGCAGTTGCTAAATATTGTTTACGTAATCTTACATTTAAAAGAGGTAATTCACTTTTTAAATTTGAACCAAAAATAAAGCACATATCAGTATTACTTAAGCTAGCAACTTTGCCATTAAATAAATAATTAGAATTAAAATCATTATTTATAAAAAGTTTATCTTGAATACTATATTTATTTGGATTACCAATAATATCCATAAATTTTGAAGCTGTAAAGATTATTTCATTATTAAGTAATTCACCAAAATAACAACCAATATTTAAAGTAGATTTTTTAGAAAGTAAATCCGCTTTTAATGTATAAAAAACTTCATTCCAAGTAATATTGCAATATTCACCAGCAGCATTAACATATAATGGTTTTAAAATACGTTGTTTATATAAACCATCATACATATAACGAACTTTATCAGAAATCCAATTTAAATTTAAATTATAATTAATACGTGGAGTAATTTTAACAATATTTGAACCAAAGAAATGAACTGTTATAAATGAACCTAAACTATCTAATGCATCAAAAGAATTTAAACGTTTTAAATTCCAAGGTCTATAAGCAAAAGCATTAGAATGTGAAGTTAAAGCACCTACTGGACATAAATCAATAACATTACCAGAGAATTCACAATCTGCAAATTTAGTTTCAACATAAGAACTAATTTCGGAATTAATACCACGACCAATAATACCAACAAGAGTACTACCAACAACTTCAGCAAAAAAACGGGTACATCTAGTACAATTAATACAACGATTCATAACTGTTTTAACTAAACTACCACGATCTTTATTTAAAATTGCTTTTTTATAACTAAAAGTATGACGAGATCTATCAGTACCAAAGTTATAACTATAATCTTGTAAATCGCATTCGCCACCTTGATCACAAGATGGACAATCCATTGGGTGATTAATTAATAAAAATTCTAAAACATCTTGACGTAATCTGCGAACACGTGCACTATTGTAATCAACAATATCATTTGGTCTAACACTTGTAGCACATAAAGGAGCAGGTTTACGATCAGCACCTATGATACCTAAACATAATCTACAATTACCAGAAACAGGTAATTGGTTATGATAACATAAGTGAGGTACTCTTATATTAAGTGAAAGTAATACTTCAATATATGTAAAATTTGTATATTTATTTAAATCTAAGAATGATTTGTTAAGTTTAATAAAATTAGACATAGTTAAGTATAATTATTATATTATGGGTTAAAAGAAACACAGTATGTAATAAGATCCAAGAATATAATTATAAAGTTTAAATAATTAAACATGACTTTTCAAAAATAAAAACTATTTTTAATAACATAGCATACAGTAAGTAATATGTTTAAATAATTTAATAATTTTAAATTATTTACTTCATAATTAAACACTTATACACAGCATGTTAAACACTATTTTTTTACAAGATATCTTATATTTAATTCCTGAATTTTTTTTTATTGCAACAATAATTATTATATTAGTATATAGTATATTTATTTCTAATAAATATATATTATTAAATAATAAAAAATACAACACTCCTATTATTACAAACATTGTTAATAATATTATTCTTTTTTCTTTCTTCATTTTAATCATTTTATATGCTTTAAACTTAAATGTTACTCAAATTTTATTTACAGGTCAATTTACTATTAATTATTATACTCAAATTGGTAAAATTATAACTTTAAGTATTGCAATTTTATGTTTATTAACTTTCAATAATTATCTTAAAGATAATCAAATAAATAGTTATGAATATTTAATTTTAACTCAAATTGCAATTTTAAGTATTTGTTTATTATTAAATACAAATGATTTATTACATTACTATATTATTATCGAACTTCAAAGTTTATGTTTTTATACTATAACAGCTTTAAAAAAAAATAATATTTATTCTTCTGAAGCTGGTCTTAAATATTTTATTTTAGGTTCTATTATTTCTGGTTTACTCTTATTAGGTATCGCATTACTTTATGGTATGACCGGTTTAACAAATTTAAAAGAACTTTCTTTATTTTTATTAACAACCAAATATAACAAATTAATTATTTTTAGTTTCATTTTAATTTATTCTAGTTTATTATTTAAATTAACTGTTGCTCCTTTCCATGTTTGGGCTCCAGATGTATATGAAGGTACACCAAGTATTATTACTTTATTCTTTAACTCTGTACCAAAATTAGCATTAATTGTTATGTTAATAAAATTCCTTAATGTTGTCTTTTTTAATTTTATTGAAATTTGGCAAATTTTAATGATTATTAATATTATTTTATCTTTAGTTATTGCTACATTTAATACTTTTAAACAATATAAAATTAAACGTTTCTTAATTTTCAGTTCAATGACTCATATTGGTTATATTTTACTTGGTATAACTACAGGTACTATTGAAGGTATTCAAAGTATTTTTGTTTATTTTATTATTTATATTGTTTCTATTTTAAATATTTGGAGTATTTATATTTATTTTAATAATAAAATTAAATATTTATCAGATTTATCTTATATTTATAAATATAATAAAACTTTAGGTTTAAGTTTTGTTATAACTATGTTTTCTATGGCAGGGGGTCCTCCAATGGCAGGTTTCTTAGCTAAATTTTATTCTTTCTTTGTATGCATAGAAAATAATTTTTATCTTTTAGCAATAATCGGTGTATTATTAAGTATAATTTGTACTTTTTATTATATTAGATTCTTAAAAATTATTTATTTTGAAAATTCTAAAAAATATTTAATTCTTAATCATAATTTAAGTAAAAATACTGCTTTAGTTATAAGTTTAACAAGTATTTTATTATTTTATATATTTATTAATCCATCATCCATTTTTATTATTGCTCATAAAATTGCTTTAAGTTTATGTTTATAAAATCTTCAAAAAATTCTCAATACTATATTCTTAAATTTACAAGCTCAAATAAACATGCTTTTCAAAATAATATAAATAAAGTAAAATTATTATTACAAAACTCAAATATACCAAATTTTGTATATAGTACTTTACCAACAAAAAAAAAAAAATATTATATATTAAGATCACCGCATGTTTATAAAAAATCAATTGAAACTTTTGAAGAACAAATATATACTTCAACTTTAAAAATTCAAATCTTTGATTCAAAAGCATATTTACAAATGTTTTATTTATTAAATTTTTTAAAACAAAACACACCAACTTCTGTAAATATGACTATTATTTTATCTCATAATGTCTAAACAAATATATTATAATAATGTTAAACTTTATATTAATTTCAGTAAATCTATTTTAAATATGTTACCAAATTATATTCAAGCCTCTATATATTCTAATAGAGAATTAACTTTTATAATTAATAAAAATTACAATACATTAGTTATAAATTTTTTAAAAAAATATACAAATAGTCAATACCAAACAATGTCTGATATGTGTGCTGTTGATTATCCAACTAAAACATATCGTTTTGAAATTATTTATACTTTATTAAGTCTTGTTTATAACTCTAGAATTAAAATTAAAACTTATCTTAAAGAATTAGATTCTATTGAAACTATAACAAATTTATATAAAGGTGCAAATTGGTGGGAACGTGAAATTTATGATTTCTTCGGTATTTATTTTACAAATAATACTGATTTACGTCGTATTTTAACTGATTATGGTTTTACAGGTCATCCTTTACGTAAAGATTTCCCTTTAGTTGGTTATTATGAAGTTATTTACGATGATATTGAAAAATGTATTAAACGTACAGCTATTGAATATTCTCCTAAATTTAAATCTTATTATAATTTTGATAATTTCTATTCATTATAAAAATGTATTTAATAACAAATCAACAAGTCGTAAATACAAAAAATACTATTTCATTAACCAAATATAATAAATTTCAAATAAATTCATCTATTTCAAAAAAAACAAAACAAGCCATTAAGACTTACGATCAACAAAAAACTAAAAAAAATTTAAAATTTTTAAAAATCTACCAAAGCAATACTTTTTATTTACAAAATTATAAAATATTCTTTCAACAATTAAGTTTAAATACTAATATCATCAATATTTATATACAAACAACTTTAAATAATATGTTTATTACTATTTCTACTAAAAATACAATTTTAACTAAATCATTAGCTGCAATTGGTTTTAAAGGTAAATCTAAACAAACTTCTTATGCTTATAAAACTTTTGCAGAATTCTTAGTTACTGAATTACAAAATTTTGCAGAACAAACTAAATCTCAAATTATTGTTAATATTTTTGCAAAATCTATAAATCATAAATTAAAAGTATTTTTAAAAATTTTAAATACAAATAATATTAAAATCAATAAAATATATGATATTACTCCGATACCATATAATGGTTGGCGAAAAACAAAAATTTCAATTAAAAAAAAAAAAAAATCTATGATAAAATATTTATCTTATAGATAATTTTTTAATTATATAGATTTATAGCTTATTTTCTATAAATCTATAAAATCTTTTTTAAAAATATGTATTTACTTATAGTATTCATTCCTTTATTATCTGCATTTATTACTGGTTTTTTTGGAAATTTCTTAACTAAAAAAGGTACTACAAAAATCGCAAGCATTTTTATATTTATTGCTTGTATATTATCTTATATAATTTTTTATGAAGTTTGTTTCTGTATGAGTCCTTGCTATATTACTTTAAGTCCTTGGATTATTGCAGGTTCTTTTAAATTATATTGGGATTTTATATTTGATAGTTTAACTGCAACAATGCTTGTTGTTGTTTTAACTATATCTACTGTTGTTCATATTTATTCTATAAGCTATATGGCAAATGATCCACATATAAATCGTTTTATGGCTTATTTATCTTTATTCACTTTCTTTATGTTAGTTTTAGTAACCGCTAATAATTATATTCAAATGTTTGTCGGTTGGGAAGGTGTTGGTTTATGTTCTTATTTATTAATTAATTTTTGGTATACACGTATCCAAGCAAATAAAGCTGCTATTAAAGCAATGTTAGTTAATCGTGTAGGTGATATTAATATTATTTTTGCTATTGTTACATTATTTTACGTATTTAAATCTGTAGATTATTCTACTGTATTTGCATTAGCTCCATATTTCACTGAAAATACTATTAATATTTTTAATTTTGATATAAATGTTTTAAATTTAATTTGTATTTTTATATTTATAGGTGCTGTTGGTAAATCTGCTCAAGTAGGTTTACATATTTGGTTACCCGATGCTATGGAAGGTCCTACACCTGTTTCTGCATTAATTCATGCTGCAACAATGGTTACTGCAGGTGTTTTTGTTATTTGTAGAAGTTCTTTTATTTTTGAATTTGCTCCAACTGCATTAACTGTCGTTACTATAGTTGGTGCAATTACAACCTTTTATGCTGCTACTATTGGTTTAGTTCAAAACGATTTAAAAAAAGTTATCGCTTATTCTACTTGTAGTCAATTAGGTTATATGATTTTTGCTTGTGGTATTTCTGGTTACAACGTTAGTATGTATCACTTAACTAATCATGCATTCTTTAAAGCTTTATTATTCTTAAGTGCAGGTTCCGTTATTCACTCTATGCATGATGAACAAGATATGCGTCGTATGGGTGGTTTATTAAAAGTTTTACCATTTACTTATGCTATGTTCATGATTGGTTCTTTTGCATTATTAGGTTTCCCATTCTTATCTGGTTACTATTCTAAAGATTTACTTTTAGAATTATCTTTTGCAAATTATACAATATCAAGTCATTTTGCTTACATTTTAGGTACATTAGCTGCTTTCTGTACAGCCTTTTACTCTATGCGTTTATTAATGTTAACTTTTATTGTTCCAACAAATGCATATAAATCTGTATATACTAGTGCTCATGATGCTCCATTATTAATTGCTCTTCCTTTAACAATTTTATCTATTTTTAGTATTTTTGTTGGTTATTTCTTTAGAGAAATGGCTGTTGGTTTTGGTAGTAATTTTTGGAACAATGCTTTATTTATTAATTTTAGTAATAATGCTATGGTAGAAGCTGAATTCTTACCTTTTACAATTAAAATTTTACCTGTTGTTATAAGTCTTTTAGGTCTTATTTTAGCTACAATTATTTATGAATATTTTACTAAATATTTAAATAATTTAATTAATAATAATTTCTTTAGAGAACTTTATATGTTCTTAAATAAAAAATGGTATTTTGATAAATTATATTCTGAATCTATTTACCAAAAAGTTTTATTTATGAGTTATAATCCTTTATATGCAGTTTTTGATAAAGGTATTTTTAATGTATTAGGTCCTAGAGTATTAAATAACACATTAGAAGATTTAAGTACTAAAACTTCTGAAATTCAAACTGGTTTCTTTTATCACTATGCATTAATTTTCTTAATTAGTATTACTTTATTAATTATAATTAGTAGTGTTTCTTTCTTTAACACTTTAATTGTATTATTTGTTATTTTCTTTTTTGTTTATAAACAACCAAAAAATAACAAATAATTAATGAACTTTTATAAAATTATACCCGCATTTAAGCTATACATTAAAATATAGCTTAAAAAAATTTAAATAAAAAATATTATTATAAAGATTAACTTCATGAATTTTTGAAAAAATAAAAGTTGTTTTAATATCAAATTCATTTAAGATTGTCTTATAAATCGGATTTTTTACTAATTTTTCTAAATAATAAGAATAAGTATTAGCAATAGTAAAACTATAATTATACATTGTATCAAAAGAATTTAATGTCAATTTATTTTGAATTTCAGGTTGATTAAAAAAATTTATAATTAAAAAATTTAAGTATTTATACATTAAAGATTTTGTTAAATAAAATTTCATACCTAAAATTTTATTATTTTTTTTATTTAAAATAATAAAATAACCATTTTTTTCAAATAATTGTTTAAAAAAAAAGAAAATACAAAGTATAGCGAATTTATTATTTAAAGTTTTATGAAAACTAATTAAAATTTGAATTCGTTGTAAATCAGTATAATTATAAGCTGTTTTATAATGTATTTTTAAATAACGATTATGATTTATATAAGTTAAATAAAGAGGAAACATACGAACTTTCTAAAATAATTTATAAAATATTAATAGCATTAATATTTATTTTTATAGAATATAAACGAAATTCTTTTAAAGTAAGACCAAAAACAGTTGAACCTGTTAAAGTTAATTTTGTATGTGTTTTTTTATTTTTAAAATTAATATTATTTATTAAAATACAACCATTATTATCAAAACTAATGCGTTGACCATTAAAACGAGGTTTTGTATATTTTGATTTAATAATTAATGCATTAAATACCTGATCTTTTTTAATTGTTGTTTTTTTATGAATTTTTAATTCTTGTACAGAAATTTTAATAATTTTATTTAATTTAAATGTTTTAAAACATTTAACAACATTTGCACCACTATTATCGTAGACTCTTAATTTAGAACAATTTTGAATCATTTATTAATTTTTAAAAATTGGAGTACCCAAAACTTTTTTATAAGACCAAATATTATTAAAAATTAAATAAATTAATATAATATTTGTATAAAGAGATTTATTGTTAAATATTAAGTAATAAAACATATTATTAATTATATTTGAATTTAATAAATTAGTAAAGCAAATAACTGGAACATTATAATTTGAAATTTTATTTAAAAAAATAGCATTTGTTTTATAATCTAAACTAATTACTAAATCTGGAAAATTATCTAAATAATTAATTAAATTGACTTGTTTAGCTTTAAAATTTGATAAATAAGAACAATGCATTTGTTTACTATTTTTTTTTATTAAAAAATTTAAAATTTTATTATTAGTATATAAAAATAAAATATTACCATTATTACGAGTTATTGTTTTAATTATTTCTAAATTTTGACGAAGATATTTTATAAATATATTAATATTTAAAAATAAATAATTAAATTTATAACCAATAAATAATGTATGATAAATTTTAGTATTTGTTTTTTTCAAATAAAAACAAAGAACAAAAAAATATTTGTTATTTAAAATATTAAAATTATTTAAAATTGTATTATTTAGCATTTTTATTTTTATTATTATTTTTTTTTTTCAAAGTAATACATTCATTAATATAGAATATACCAGTACCTTTATATAAATTGGTTTTTTTTTGTAATTTTAAGAAAGATGCAAATTGTGTCAAAATCAATTTATTATTACTATACAATGTTAAAGTTGTCGGATTAACTAATTTTAAAAAAATTTCAGATTGGACATTATAAGATAAAAAATGACTGAAACCTACACGAAGTTTAAGTACTTGATTTTCAACAACAAATTTGTAACCTATACCTTTTAAATTTAAGGTTAAAGAATATGGAAAATTAAGAGTATATAATGAGGTATAAAAATTATACAAATAATTTAAATAATAACATTTTTCTTTAGTACTCATATAAAAAGAATTAAAAGCTATAGGATTTATAAATAATGGCATTAAATTATTTTTTAAATTTTTAGTTTTATATAAATTAAAAAAATTTGTATTAAATTTTAAAATACCATTTTTTGTAATAAAAATTATAAATTTATTAGTTACTAATATACGTGAATTTTTAAAAATATTTAAATTTAATTTAAACATTATTTTTTTATTTAATTACTTTTAATAAAAGTAAACCACCTTTATTTTGACGAATAGCTGTATCAATATTTATAATAGTATGATTAGTATCATTAATAGATAAAATATAATCATTATATAAATCAATAGAACGTAATTTAATTAAATCCGCAACAGTACAATAAATAAATTTATGAGGTTTGGAAATACATAAAATTTTTTGAAAAAAAACATTATTAGTTGCAGTATTTAAAAAAATTGTACAAGTTGTAAATGTATCATTAACTAAATATGAATCAATAATATTTAATTGCTGAAGTAATTTAAGTACATTTAAACTAAAAGTATTAAAATGTTTAATTACAACTTTATATTTTTTTAATAAAACAGCATTATTTAAAGTATTAATTATTTTAACAAGAGTTAACATATTTTACCAACTAGATTTTGTTAAATTTGGAATTTGATGTAAGCTCATTAATTTTTTAAAATCAGTACGAGAGATACCATATTTTGTAATAATTGCTTTAGTGCGTCCTGATAAAAAACTAATATTTTTGTGATAAGTACGATAATTATATTTATTTAATAATAAATCTTGATTCATTACTAATATAAGATATAATAAGCGTTGTTCAATTTGAAAAGTTTTTGCATTAAAAAGATTATTAACAACAAAAAAATCAAAATAATTTGTTTTAAAATATTTACATAAAATTTTATAAGTATTACGTTTATTTTTATTAACAAAAATGTAATTCATTCTTATTGTATAATATACTAAATAAAATTATAGTCTTCATTTAGTAATTTGGAAATAACAGGAATCGAACCTATTTCTTATGAATGCAAATCATATATTTTACCATTTAAATTATACCTCCAAGATTAGAAATGGAATCGAACCAATTTAAAGAAATTTGCAGTTTCTCACATTAACCTTTTATGTTATCTAATCAACTAATAGATCTAATTGGACTTGAACCAACGACTTTACGCTTATCAGGCGTACACTCTAACCAGACTGAGTT
>ERZ779913.417-NODE-417-length-17063-cov-2.84848_pt1 | contig 17063 bp, 13 predicted proteins | sample MGYA00511547_ERZ779913 | MGnify/ENA primary metagenome ERZ779913 (study PRJEB29588, sample SAMEA2149539) | human gut metagenome | biome: human gut; feature: human-associated habitat; material: faeces | place: Denmark | collected 2008/2010 ...
GTGGGAGAGTAGGTAGTCGCCGTTTTAGAGAAGCCCTGAAGCATAACTGCTTCGGGGCTTTTTTTTATGCCTGTACGCGGATGGAATTATTCCTCTGCGTGTAGACTTGTGGATGTTTCTGCAGGCTATGTGATAATCTAATCTACTACTGGAAAATTTATGCCATATTTCCTTTTGACTTGGGCTTTCGTATGGATTTTATTGTATCTTTGTTTTGGTTTTTAAATATGTTTTTATGGATACAATTCTACCTTATGCACTGTTGTGCTTCACTTCCTTTTTCACATTGACAAATCCTCTGGGCACGATGCCGGTATTTTTGACCATGACCAACGGACTGGGAGAAAAGGAGCGTCAGCATATTGTGAAAAGAGCGACAATTATTTCATTTATTATATTAATCGCATTTACTTTTTGTGGCCAGTTCCTGTTTAAGTTCTTTGGTATCTCTACCAACGGTTTTCGTATTGCTGCGGGTATCATTATCTTGAAGATTGGATACGATATGTTGCAGGCCCGTTATACCAATACAAAGCTCAAGGATGAGGAAATCAAGGCATATGCAGACGATATCTCCATTACTCCGCTTTCCATTCCAATGCTGTGCGGACCAGGAGCCATTGCAAACGGTATCATTATGATGGATGATGCCCATACCTGGAGTTTGAAAGTCACTTTGGTGGCAGTCATAGCCGTAGTTTATATCCTAACCTATATTATCCTGCGTTTGTCTACCAGACTGGTGAAGGTAATAGGGGAAACAGGCAATAATGTGATGATGCGACTGATGGGATTGATTCTGATGGTGATTGCCGTGGAATGCTTCGTGGGAGGTATGCGTCCGATTTTAATTGACCTGATTCAGGAAAGTCGTTTATAATCGATAGATTGTCAGAATTTCCCCTTAAAGCCTGATAAATCATAATAAATGTGTAATTTTAGCTGATATTTTGTAGTTTTCTTTGCATTTTCAGATTAAATGATTATATTCCCCACGAGAAAGGATTTTCGGTACCTTCTTTTTATTAACTTTTAAAATCTGATTTTATGAAAGTGCTATTGGTCGGTCTGGAACGTGTCGGAAAGCTGTTCTCTATGGAGTCTCTTTTTAAGAAGAAACTCACCGAAGCTGACATGACCGATGTGGAGGTGGTAACAGCTGAGATGACGGAATTTGGTTCTCCGGGAGGGAGAAAGTTGGAACGGAACATGAACGAGGCTTTGCGCGATGAAGCGGACTTCGTGGTAGTAATGGAGCCGTGGCAGAAAGATTTGCTGACCCGCTTCATGGATTATCGGAATTGGCATAAGATTCATCTGTTTGCAGATATCTGCAAACGCAAACCGAAAGCCGACATGCCATCCTGCGATGTGGATTTTGGCTACAGGAGCATGAAAGAAGAGATGAATGACGGATGCCGGAATTTATTGGAAGGATTGAAAATGCTTTTGAAGAAACATGAGTCAGATTCGTCTGACTTGGCAATGGCTTAACCATTGCTCGTGAAGAAGGTATAGAGGGAGGCGCTGAATAAACGTATTCAGCGCCTTTCTGCATTTTTAAAAGAATTCTAATACGAAGGTCGTACTCCAGCCGTTACTTTCTGGTTTCAGGAGACTGATACTACCGTTGGAGAGTTTCATAATCTGCCGGGAGAGAGAAAGTCCGATACCACTGCCTTCCTTTTTGGTGGTGAAGAAGGGGACAAAAATCTCTTCCGCCTCCTGTTCGGGGATGGCGGGGCCGTCGTTGCTCACGTAAATAAGGATATGCTCTTCCTTGGTGGAGTAAGCTCGGATATGGATTTTCCCTGTACGTTCTCCGATGGCTTGTACGGCATTTTTTATCAGGTTGATGAGTACCTGTCGGATCAGGTTCGGATCGGCGTAGAGCATCAGGTCTTCAGGCTCTATTTGAAGGGTCAGCTGGATGTGTGAAGGGATGAGGTGGATACTTTCTATTTGCAGCAGAAGTTCTTTCAGGTAGAAAGGCTCTGGAGAAGGTTTCTGAAGTGAAGAGAATTTCCGATAGCTGTCTACAAAGGATATCAATCCGGTAGATGTCTCATGAATGGCGCGGATTCCTTCGTAGATGGGGCTGTTCTTCACATCTTTTCGCTGTAGGAAGGTTTCACTGAGCGAAGAAATCGGCGCGATGGAGTTCATGATTTCGTGTGTCAGTACCCGGGTCAGTTTCACCCATGATTCAAGCTCCTTGGCGTCCATCTCATTCCGAATATCGTTTAGGGTCAGAATCTTGACCGTATTTTCTCCTAATTGCATCACGGATGCCCGGACTAACAGTTGCACTTCTCCTTTGGAGGTCCCATATTGCAGGTTGCAACGTTCGCCGGCAGGCAAGGTGCCCAACAGTTCCGGAATGTCTTCTCCGTAGCGCTCCAGTTGCTGGAGAGTGCCGAGGGCCGGGATGCTGAGCAGTCGTGCCGCAGCTGGATTACTTTGGATGATTTTGTTTTTTTTGTCGAGTACGATAATACCGGAACTTATGCCCGAGAGTACTTGTTCATAAAACCGTTCCCGCTGTTCCATCAGTTGTTTTTGTTCGCCCATCATGGCCCCAAACTCATTTAAGGTATTTTGCAGGATACGTTCGCCTCCGATAAAGCCGTGGGTGGGCAGGCGGAAGGAATAATCGCGGTTGCGGATGGCTTCCAGCATGAGCCAGCTTTTCTCCCGTAGTTGTTTCTGACTGGAATAAAAAAGATAGACAGCGAGGATAACCAGACAGGCCCCGATGAGGATACATCCGTTTTCATTTTCATTTATCCCTAAGGTCAGCAAGGACACGCCTGCTGTGAGGGAGAGAATCCGTGTCAGTGGGGAAGAGAACCATTTAGATGCCATGGCGTTTCATTTTGTTGTACAGTGTCTGCCGCGTAATGCCCAGTTGTGCCGCTGCCTGTTACAGGTTGCCCTCGCATTGTTCGATGGCTTTCTTGACGAGGTTCTTTTCCATCTCGTCCAAGGTTTGCAGCGGAGTATCTTCTTTTGTTTCTTCCTGTACGGTCGGGGATTCCGGGGCCGAAACGTCAGCCAGTTGCAGGTTGTCCGCTTTCAGTAGCTTGCCATCCGAAAGGATGACTGCCTTTTCGATGGTATGCTGCAGCTCACGGATATTACCGTACCAAGGATAGTTTAGCAGGCGTTGTTCGGCATCGGCACTGAAACCGGTCAGCGTGCGCTGGTATTGCAGGTTGTACTGTTCCAGGAAGCGCTGTGCCAGTGGCAGGATGTCTTCTTTCCGTTCCCGAAGTGACGGAATGTGCAGGTGGATGGTATTGATGCGGTACAGCAAGTCTTCGCGGAATTCCCCGTTGTGTACCATCTCATCCAAGTTGCGGTTGGTGGCGCAAATTAGTCGGATATTGGTCGGTTGCGGAGTGTTGCTTCCCACCTTGATGAAATACCGCTTCTGAAGCACCGTCAGCAGCTTGGCTTGCAGGTGATAAGGTAGGTTGGCAATTTCATCCAAAAACAGCGTTCCTCCGTCGGCTGCCTCAAAACGTCCGATGCGGTCGGTATGGGCATCGGTAAACGAGCCTTTGACGTGGCCGAACAGTTCACTTTCAAACAGCGATTCGGTGATGGCTCCCATGTCGACTACTACCATCGGTCCGTTACGTCGGGGAGACAGGCGATGGATTTCGCGGGCCAGCATGTCTTTTCCGGTTCCGTTTTCTCCTGTAATCAGAATGTTGGCATCGGTGGTGCTGACTTTCTCTACCAGCAACCGCAACGGGCGGATGACGGCTGAATTGCCCCAGTACATGGTCGATTTCTCATCTGGTTGTGCAGCTTGTTTTCCTTTCTTGTCATTGCCATGCCCCTTTGCGTAAGCCTCCTGCAAGGTCTGTACCAGTTTGGCATTGTCCCAAGGCTTTACCACGAAGTCGGTTGCCCCGTCTTTCAATCCAGTTACCGCCAGATTGATGTCGGCATAGGCCGTAAACAGTACCACTTGAATCTGGGGGCGCAGCCGCTTGATTTCGCGTAACCAATAGAGGCCCTCATTTCCGCTGTTGATGCCGGAAGAAAAATTCATGTCGAGCAGTACCACATCCACTGCTTCCCGTTGCAGGAGAGAAGGGATGGTAACCGGAGAATTCAGCGTAATCACTTGTTGAAAATATTCTTCCAAAAGATATTGCAGTGAAGTAAGAATGTTGCGGTTGTCGTCTACTACGAGTAAAGTTCCTTGTTTTGCCATCTGTGATTGAGATTTTATGACAAAAATAGGAATTTTCGAGGGGAGGGCATAAAAAATGTCTAAAAAATACGGACAGTGACAAAAAATTAGACACCGATTGTCAAAAAATTAGACACCGATTGTCAAAAAATTAGACACTTCGATTTTAGGCGAATATCGTATCTTATTGTGAATGAGTCTGATAACTTTTTGGCACGGTATTTGAGTAGGATTTGGCAGATAAACGATTACGATATGAACAAAAAGAATTTATTACACATCACGCTTTTCCTTCTTTCCGGTTGGATGGGGTTGGAAGCTACGGCGCAGGAGGTCTGGGATGTAGACCGTTGCATGAGCTATGCGGTGGCCCACAACCGTACTGTCCGTCAGCGGGAACTGGAGGCAGATAATGCCCGGATGGACCGTATGAAAGCCATTGGCAGTTTCTTGCCGGGAGTGAGTGCAAGTACTGGCGTACAATATAATTTCGGTCGTTCGGTGGACCCGGAGACCAATACCTATAACACCGTGTCTACCTTCAACAATGCCTATTCCATGGAAGCCTCCATGCCGATTTTCCGTGGCGGAGGACTGGTGAACGAGGTACGCCGCTCGAAGGCTGCCTGGTTGATGGGCAAAGCTGCCTGGCAGGAATCCAAAGATAACACTGCATTGGAAACCTTCCAGGCGTATATTGATGCCTTGTACTGTTACGGTACTCTGCGGCTGGCCCGCAAGAAACTGGTAGAAAGCGATTCATTGCTGTATAAGACCCGCCGTCAGGAAGAGCTGGGACTGAAAGGATTGGCCGATGTGGCTCAGATGGAAGCCCAGCAAGCCACCGACAGTTACAACCTGACCCACCAGCGGAACTTGTACGAAACGGCCTTGCTGACCTTGAAGCAGAAAATGAATTTTCCGGCAAACGATACGTTGCAACTGGATACGGCTGTACTCGACACACAGACACTTCATTATATTCAACTGACTCAGGAGCAGGCGGACGATGTGTTCCGCATCGCCTTGAATATCAATCCTACCCTGCGTCAGGCGGAGTTGAATGCGAAGGTGGCCGATATGCGCCGCAAGATTTCCTGGGCCGATGTGGTACCGTCCATCACTTTGTTTGGGGGTATTTCCAGTTCTTATTATAAGGAATTGCATTCTACTTCCTATCCGAATTTCCGTACCCAGTTCAACAATAACTTCGGTTCCTATGTGGGTATCAGCATGAGTATTCCTATCTTTAACCGTCTTTCGGGAGTGACCGGGTTGCGACAGGCAAGAAACAATTACCGCATTGCCTGCGAGCAGTACGAGTCGCAGAAAGAGGAATTGCAGAAACTGGTGCTTCAGGCCGTACAGGACCGGGAAGGGTATTTGAAAGAGAGTATCCAGATGGAGAAGAAAGTCAACTCCGATTCACTGGCTTATCATGTCACCCGCCGGAAATACGAAGAAGGGTTGATGACTTCGCTCGATGTGCAGAACAATGCGGCCACTTTGCTCGAAAGCGAGACCAAGCTGTTGCAAAGCAAGCTGACCTACCTGATGAAATGTCGTCTGGTGGACTATTATAAAGGAGAAGAAATTATTCGCGGGCTGGAAGAAACCGCTAAAAAAGATTGATAAAAAACGACGAGATTATGGATATACAGTTAGAAAAGAAAAAAGGAATCCAGAAGAAACACCTTCCTTATATCGCAGGAGGAGTGGTTGTACTTCTGTTGTTGGGTTGGATTATTTTCGGCAATCATGCTTCTACGCTGAAAGTCGACGGCAAGTCGCTGAACATTGCCGATGTGACCTATGGCAAGTTTAATGATTATATCCGGGTGAACGGACAGGTGCAGCCGATTTCCGTGGTACAGCTCAGCCCCGAAGAAGGAGGTATCGTGCAGGAGAAGGTGGTGGAAGAAGGAGCGCACGTGAAGAAAGGCGATGTGATTCTCCGTTTGAGCAACTCTAATTTGGACTTGCAGATTCTGAATGCGGAATCTGAACTGGCAGAGAAGCAGAACCTGCTTCGTAACACGCAGGTCACCATGCAGCAGGACAAGCTGAACAACGAGACCGAGAAAGTGCAGCTCGACATTGATACCCGCCGCAAGCAGCGTACGTACCAGCAATACCAGCGCTTGTACAAGGAACGGCTCATCAGCCGCGAGGAATACCTCCAGGCCAAGGAAGACTACGAAGTGGCCCAGAAGAAGCACAAGCTGATTATGGAACGTCTGGCGCAGGATTCCATCTACCGCAACATCCAGATGGACCAGATGGAAGATAACTTGCAGAACATGCGCAAGAACGTCTTGCTGATTCGCGAACGGAAAGATAAGCTGGAAGTGCGAGCCACCATCGACGGAGAATTAGGATTGCTGGATGCGGAACTGGGACAGAATATCAATGCCGGACAGATGGTGGGACAGATTAACGATTTGTCGGACTACAAGATTGAGGCCATGATTGACGAGCACTACATCGACCGTGTGACCAATGGACTGCCGGCTACTTTTGAACGGCAGGGTTCTTCGTTCAACCTGAAAGTGCGCAAGGTGTATCCCGAGGTGCGCGACGGACGTTTCCGTACCGATTTCATTTTCCAGGGCAAACGTCCGGAGAACATCCGCAGCGGACAGACCTACTACATTGACCTGCAGCTGGGGGAACCTACCGAAAGCGTGCTGATTCCGAAGGGTACCTTCTTCCAGGTGACCGGAGGCAACTGGATTTTCGTGGTCGACAAGGATGGGAAGAAAGCCTATCGTCGTAAAATCCGTATCGGACGGCAGAACCCCCAGCATTATGACGTGCTGGAAGGACTGGAAAAAGGCGAACGGGTCATCATTTCCGGATATGAGAGTTACAAAGACAATGAAATATTGGTGTTAAATTAAAAAGATAAATTATTATGAAAAAGATAGCAAGTATATTCGTGGGTTTGGTAATGGGTTTAATGTGTGTAAACTGTGCCAGTGCAAAAGGAGGTAATGAAGACAAAGTCAGTGAAACCCGTAGTGTGAGTGCTTTCCATTCCATTGAATTGGAAAGTGTAGCCAGCGTGTATTTCACCCAGTCGAACACTTATTCACTTCGTGTGGAAGGGGAAAAGAAATGGGTAAATCAGACAAAGTGTACGGTGAAAGACGGAGTATTGCTGATTACGTGGGCGGAAAAAGGGAAGAAGACCACCAAGAACGTGAACGGACTCTCCATCTATATCAGTGCCCCCGATTTGCAGAAAGTTATTTTTGAAGGAGTCGGCTCGTTCAATTGCAAGTCCCGTCTGAGCCTGAAGGATGTGAAGTTTGATATACAGGGAGTAGGCAGCCTGAATGTGGCCGATTTGCATGCCCGAAACGTAAAAATCACTTTGGAAGGAGTAGGCAATGGCGAACTGACGGTGGATTGTGACCGGCTGGATGCCAGTGTGGAAGGTGTCGGCAGTCTCACCCTGAGTGGAAAAGCCCGGTCGGCTCATATTTCCAAAGATGGCATCGGCAGTGTTTCTACCCGTCGGTTGAAAGTCGGTGAATAAAACTTTGCCATCACATAATAAACACGTAACAACTTATGAACACACTTTTCAGAAATTTTTCGCATACTTTCCGGCGTTTCTTTACGGCCAGCGTATTGAACCTGCTGGGGTTGAGTATTGCGTTTGCCGCCTGCTTTGTCATCCTGACGCAGGTGGACTACGACTATAACTACAACAAAGCCTATCCGGCACACGACCGTATTTATCGGGTGGAAGTGAATGCCGGCGGAGATTACGGCTGGCAAATCTGGCTGGCCCGTCCCTTCTGTGAACTGGTAGGAGCTTCTTCTCCCCATATACAGGCCATTTCAGTGACTTCATTGTCCAACTATTCCTCCGATTTTGAGGTAGACGAACACATCTATTCAGAACTCTGGTTTACCGGATTTGGGGATTACTTGGAGGTATTCCAGCCTACTATGGTATGCGGCACGACCGCTTCCCTGAATGAACCCGGCCAGGCCCTGATTTCGGCCTCCATGGCCCGTCGTTTTTTCGGTACTACAGATGCCATTGGCAAGACGATTTATATAGACCGTAAATCCCGTAACCAGCCCTTGGTGATAGGAGGAGTCTATCAGGACATGCCGGAGAATTCCCAGTTGGGTAACTGTGTGTTCTCTTGTTTCCGTTCGGATTTGAACAAAGATTCCTGGACGAACTGGAATTATACCCTGTATATCCGGCTCGACAATCCGGCTTCATTGGCCGATGTGGAGCGGTCGGTCATCGAAAGCTGCAAGCAGAATATTCCAAGAGACCGGATTAGCGGAGAGGAAGACTGGGAGGATTTCATTCATTTTACGCCGTTGGACGAGGTACACTATTCTACAGTGGGTAACAAGGCAGCTACCAGCAAGGCCGCTGTGTACCTGTTGTTGTGTGTGTCGGTACTGATTCTGCTGACGGCAGCAGTCAACTACATGAACTTTTCGCTGGCAGAAACTCCCATGCGGTTGCGTTCCGTCAATACCCAGAAGGTGTTGGGTGCTTCCACTTTCTCCTTGCGGATGTATCTGCTGTTAGAATCCGTATGGGTTTGTGTGTGTGGCTTCCTGTTGTCTTTGCTTTGGCTCTATCTGCTGAAAGGCACTTCTTTGAGTACTTTGGTGGCATCCGATCTTTCTCTGATGTCCCATCCGGGTTTGGTGATGGCTTTGGGCGGAGTTGCCGTGTGCATGGGCTTGCTGGCCGGAGCTTATCCTTCTTACTACGTCACTTCTTTCCCGCCGGCATTGGTGTTGAAAGGTTCGTTCGGCCTTTCTCCGAAGGGCAAGATGCTGCGTACGTTTCTGGTTTGCTTCCAGTTCTTCGTCTCTTTCATGCTGATTATCTCCGTGGGTATCATGTACCTGCAGAGCCGTTATATCCAGCGTAGCGACTATGGCTACGACAAGGAGGTCGTATTGGTGGGAGAGATTCCTGGTGAGTATCTCAATCGCCGGGAAGCGATTGTCAGTGAATTGTCCGGTATTTCGGGCGTAGAAGGCATTTCGATTTCCCAGTTCGTGTTAAGTTCGTCCGATAACTACATGTCGTGGGGAAGAGGAAGTGGGGAACGTGCCATCAATATGGTCTGTTTCCCGGTGGACTACCGTTACTTGTCGGTGATGGGAATCAAGATAACTGAAGGACGTGATTTCAAACCGGGCGACGGAGATGTGTATATCTTCAACGAAGCAGCTCGGAAGAAATATCCTTGGATGAGAGTAGATGAACCGGCTGTCCCTGAGGATTACACCGTAATCGGATTCTGTGAGAACATCCGTTTCAGTAGCTTCCGAAACAACGATGCCGTAGAGCCGATGGCCTTCTTTATTTACGGAAAGGACCACACAGACTGGGATGCCAACAGCATCTTGAACATCCGGGTGGCTTCGGGAGTAGACAAGGTGGACATGCTTCATCGCTTGACAGAAGCCGCAGAAAAGATAGCTCCGGGTCGTGACTTCAAGTTCCGTTTCATGGATGAGGTGATTGACCGGAACTATCGTCGGGAACTGCGTTTCACCCGTCAGATTCTGTTGTTCTCCTTGATTGCCATTGTGCTCAGCATGATTGGTGTGTTCGGGCTTACCTTGTTTGAAAGCGAATATCGCCGCAAGGAAATCGGTATCCGGAAGATTTTGGGAAGCTCTACCGGCGAAATCCTCTACATGTTCACCAAGCGTTATTTCGTCATGCTGGTGGTCTGCTTCGTGCTGGCAGCTCCCTTCGGCTGGTGGATTGGTCACGACTGGCTGGAAAGTTTCTCCGACAAGACCCCTATCCGTGCCTGGGTATTTGTGGCCTCCTTCCTGCTGGTCAGCCTCATTACGGTACTGACCGTGATGTTCCAGTGCTGGAAGAATGCCAATGAAAACCCCGTGCGGAGCATCAAGACCGAATAACAACTTCAAACCCTAAAATACGATGAAAGGACTGAAAACTTATTTTACTTATCTCCAGCGCAACAAACTGTTTACGTTGGTCAATGTGGCAGGACTGGGCATCTCCCTGATGTTCGTGCTGCTCATTGCCAACATGGTCGTGCGGCAGGTCACCGTGGGCGACGATATAAAGGATATCAATCACATTTACGTCCTGTCGAACGAGAGCTATTTTGCCGGCAATTACCTGGTAGGCGAACGCTTGGCCAGCCGTTATCCGGAAATGGCCGACTGGTGTGCCGTCAACTCCGAAGCCTATAAGTCGGGGACTTATGCGACAGTCGACGACCGGAAAACCAGTCTGGAGATTTATTGTGTGAAGGAAAATTTCTTCCGTTTCTTTGGCTATTCCCTGTTGTCGGGGAATCCGGACCAGGCGCTGGTCGATGCTCACAGCATCGTACTGACTGAGTCGGGGGCCCGCAAGCTGTTTGGAGAGGAACCTGCGGAAGGAAAGAGGATTCATTTGTCGAACGATCGAAAAGGCGTGTACACGGTGACGGGTGTCATGAAGGATTTCGACAACTCGCTGATACCCGATGGAGTGGAAGCCATTTTACCTTTTGACTATGTGGATTTTGTAAACTGGGGGAGCAGCAAAAACAACCCGGACATGAACAATGTGGGAGGAACTGCCATCCTGGTACGTTTTCCGCAGGGAACAGATCCAAACCGGAAGAATGCCGACATGCGTTCTTTCTTTGCTACGTTTTTCTGGCCTTATCAGCACGACGTGTTTCACGAGGCTTTCTGGACCTCGTTGAAAGAAGTGCACTTTGCTTCCATCCCCAGTCCGCAGTTCCAGCAATACAACCTGACCCGGGTATGGATTTTTATGGCAGCCGGTAGCCTGATTCTGCTGATGGCAGTGTTCAACTATGTCAGCATGTGCGTGGCACAGGTGAGTTACCGGGCCAAGGAAATGGCTACCCGCCGGCTCTTGGGCTCTTCGGAGCGCAGCATCTTCTGGCGTTTGATGGGCGAATCGGCCCTGTTTACGGTGGGCGCTTTCCTGCTGGCCTTGGTGCTGGCCAAGTTGGTGGAGCCGACCGCGAGTGACGTGTTGCAGACCCGGCTGGACCTCGTTGGCGATATGGGGTGGATGACCGTACTGGTTTACCTGGTGGGGATTGCCCTGCTTTCGCTGGTAGCCGGACTGGTTCCTGCCGTCCTGCTTTCTCACTATCATCCGTTGGATGTGGTGAAAGGTACTTTCCGACGGAAGACCAAAGCCGTGTATCTCCGGATTTTGTATGTGGTGCAGAGCGGACTTACCGTGGCCATGCTGACCTGTGCCCTCTACTTGTCCGTGCAGATTTACCGTATCTTGCATGAACCGATGGGCTATACCTACGGGCATGTGCTCGACTATCCGGCATTGGTGTCCGGCTCTAGAGAGAAGATTCGTCTTTTCCGCGATGAGGCCCGGAAGAAACCTTTTGTGAAGAAGGTCTGTCTGACGCAAGGGGTACCTTTGAACGGAGGCAACAATAACACGATGCAGATGTACGATGCGCACAACCGACAGAAGAGCATCAGTTTTCAGGTATTCCGTACGGATTCCGCCTTCTTGGACATCTTCCATATCCGTTTGCTGGACGACCGGAAACTGTCGCAAGCTAAGATGTATTTCTCTGAAAGTACATTCGATTCCCTGCAACTGGCCTATGACCGTACTCCTGCCTTGCACGATATTGACGCTCGCTCGTACATGGTAGGCGGACGATATGCAGACTTCAAGTTCCGGTCGGTACTCGACCCGCAGTCGCCCACCTTCCTTTTGGTGGAACATCCTGACAGCCTGTGGGCTTGGAATGTGGTGGTCGAGACCATCGACGGTGATTTGCCGGCCTATAAGAAAGAACTCGACGCTTTGTATTCAGAAATCATTGACGGAGCACCTTTTGAGTCAAAGTGGTATGGCGATGAGATGCGTGAGAAATACCAGGATTTGTGGCATCTGCATACCCTTATCGTGGCCTTCACTTGCGCCGCCTTGTTGATATCCCTGCTGGGACTGACGGCCATGAGCATTTATTTCATCAGCCAGCGCAAACGCGATATTGCCATTCGGAAGGTATTCGGTTCCAGTGCAGGCATGGAACGGGCACGACTGCTTCGTTTCTCCTTGTTGTCGTTGCTGGTAGGAGTAGTATGTGCGGTTCCCCTTTCCTGGTTTGGTGTGCAACAGATTGACCACATCCTGCACTATTCGCCGATGACGATGTGGGGTGTGTTTGGAGTTGCCTTCCTGCTGGTAGCCCTGATATCCTTGGGTTCCGTGTGTCTCATCAGTTGGAAAGCCGTCCGCGAAAATCCGGTGAACCACATCAAGACCGAATGATATTTCAATGTGTGTAAGTCTATAACCCATCGGGGCTTCCGGTTGCTGCCGGAAGCCCCGATTTATTTTCTTAGAGCCGTGCCCCGACTCTGGCCCAGTTGACCAGTCCCCAGAAGGCTTCAATGTAGGCCGCCCGGCGGTTGCGGTAATCAATGTAATAGGCATGTTCCCATACATCGATGACCAACAACGGTTTCAGCCCCTTTTTGAGTGGATTTCCGGCATTCGGTTCACTGACGATGGACAAGTGTCCGTCTTTGTCGCTTGCCAGCCAGGTCCATCCGGAGCCGAACAGTGTGGTAGCTGCCTGTGTGAACTTTTCCTTGAAGGCTTCTACCGAACCGAAGTCGCGTGCCAGTGCATCGGCCAGCGGTTGAGGCATCTCCGGCTGATGCGGAGTCAGTGTGTCGAAGAAAAACGTGTGGTTCCACGTCTGGGCTGCGTTGTTGAACACCGGGCCTTCTGCCTCCAGCACGATTTGTTGCAGGCTTTTTTCTTCAAACGGTGTACCGGCAATCAGTTTGTTGAGGTTGTCAATGTACGTTTGCAAATGCTTTCCGTAATGATATTCCAAGGTTTCTTTACTCATCTTCGGAGCCAGCTCATCCAATTGGTACGGAAGTGCAGGAAGTGAATGTTTCATGTCTTTTTTGATTTAAAGGTGGATAATTTGTTCGTTTATGACAATAACCTGTCAAAACGTTTGGGCAATTGTCATTTCTGGTTCTAAATTAATATAAAAAACGGGGTATTGCTAGAAAAAGTTCTGTTAATATCTCACTTTTTTAGGGGAAATCGTAATTTCGCAAACAGATTAGGTTGATTTCTATAATATTTTAAGGTTAGAATTACTATGTGTGGAATTGTAGGTTATATCGGGAGGCGGAAAGCCTGGCCGATATTGGTGGAAGGCCTGAAGCGTCTGGAGTATCGTGGATACGACAGTGCCGGAGTGGCCTTGATGAGCGACACTCATCAGTTGAATGTGTATAAATCTGTGGGAAAGGTGGCCGACCTGGAGCGGACGGCCGAAGGGCAGGACCTGTCCGGTTGTGTGGGAATCGCCCATACGCGATGGGCCACCCACGGCGAGCCCAGTACGGTGAATGCCCATCCGCATTGCAGCCAGAACGGCAATCTGGCATTGGTGCATAACGGGATTATTGAGAACTATGCCGTGCTGAAAGAGAAATTGCAACGTAAAGGCTGTACTTTCAAGAGCAGTACCGATACCGAGGTATTGGTGCAGTTGATTGGCTACATTCAGCAGCAAGGCAATCTGGATTTGCTGACCGCCGTACAGCTGGCCTTGCGCGAAGTCATCGGTGCCTACGCCATTGCCGTGGTCGACCGCAAGCATCCCGACGAGATTATCGCTGCGCGTAAAAGCAGTCCCTTGGTGGTCGGTGTGGGACAAGGCGAATTTTTCCTGGCTTCCGATGCCACTCCCATGGTGGCCTATACCGATCAGGTGGTGTATCTGTCCGACGGGGAAATTGCCGTGTTGCGGGCGGATGCTCCCTTGAAAATAGTCGATTTGCACAATGTGGAATGTCCGCACGAAGCACAGACGGTGGCGATGAACATCGGTCAGCTGGAGAAAGGAGGTTTCCCTCATTTCATGCTGAAAGAGATTTTCGACCAGCCCGACTGCATCAGCGATTGCATGCGTGGGCGGGTGAACACGGATACTTGTACAGTGACGCTTTCCGCCGTGACGAACCACAGGGACCGCTTGCTTCGGGCCGGGAGGTTTATTATCGTAGCCTGTGGTACCTCCTGGCATGCGGGACTCATCGGCAAACAGTTGCTCGAAAGTTTCTGCCGTATTCCGGTGGAAGTAGAATACGCTTCCGAGTTCCGTTACCGCAATCCGGTCATCCATTCCGATGACGTGGTGATTGCCATCTCCCAGAGCGGAGAGACGGCCGACACACTGGCTGCCATCGAACTGGCCAAATCGCAAGGGGCTTTTATCTATGGCATCTGTAATGTGGTCGGTTCCTCCATCGCCCGTGCCACGGATACCGGGTCTTATATCCATGTGGGCCCTGAAATCGGTGTGGCTTCCACCAAAGCCTTTACCGGACAGGTGACGGTGCTCACCCTGCTTGCCCTGGCTTTAGGTCGTGAAAAAGGTACGCTTCCGGAAGCGGAATATCATCGGGTAGTGAAGGAGCTGTCGGCGATTCCCGAAAAGATGCGGACAGTGCTGAAGCAGAATCCCTTCATCGCCAACTTCTCGAAAATGTTTACCTATGCCCGCAATTTCATTTACTTGGGGCGTGGCTATGCTTTCCCGGTAGCTTTGGAGGGTGCCCTGAAGCTGAAGGAAATCTCTTATATCCATGCCGAAGGCTATCCGGCAGCCGAAATGAAGCACGGTCCCATTGCCCTGATTGATGCCGAGATGCCCGTGGTCATTGTGGCCACCCAGTCGCCTTTGTACGAAAAAGTGCTGAGTAACATTCAGGAAATCAAGGCCCGCAAGGGTAGAGTCGTGGCCGTAGTGACCGAGGGAGATACCGTGATTCGCAGTCTGGCCGATTACAGCATCGAGTTGCCTGCCACGCTGGAATGTCTGGATCCGCTCATCACTTCCATTCCCTTGCAGTTGCTGGCTTATCACATTGCTGTGTGCCGCGGAATGGATGTCGACCAGCCTCGAAACCTGGCCAAATCGGTTACAGTAGAATAATCGTATCTATATTTCTGAAACTCTTTGCATTAAAGGTGAAATGCAGGAGAAAATTCTCTGTCCCACACTGTGAAATACAAAAACCACAGTGTGGGATACATATTTCACAGTGTGGGATATAAATCCCACACTGTGGGACAGAGAATATGTAGGTGGATTTAGGATAAGCTGAAGAAGAGTTTTTTTTTATTATGTTATTCTAATAATTTTTTGTTTTATAGTAAATCTATATATTTGTATTGTAATAAGTACAAGAGTGCTGAATTAAGATAAATTTCATCAGGATTGGAAAATTATTTATAGATATAGCTTTATGATATTACTAGATAAAAATGAGCACATTTCATGCAGTAACTATGTGAATAAAGAAACTCGTATTTTCTCATTTCTTCATTTTGACAAAGGAGAACAGAAAGAACGTAAATTCTTGGATAAAACCTTTTTGGCTTTTGTCGTAGATGGGGAAATAGAAATCAAGTATGATGGAAGTGAACATGTAAATGTAGTTTCTGGAAAGATGTTCTTGCTCCCGGGGGGAAAACCGATAGTAGGGGTAGGTAGAAAAGATACTCTTTTATTGCTTTGTGAATTTTCCAGTTCTTTGAAGTTATGTTCTCGTTTTTCTATTCAACAGTTGGTGAAAGATATACCGTCTGATAGCTCTTTCAGTTTTTATTTTTTGTCTCTTGATGACCGTTTGTCAAGATTCCTCTCTTTATTGGTAGATTGTTTGCAGGAAGGTTTAGGGTGTGTTCATTTTCATCAGATAAAACGTGATGAATTGTTTTTGTATTTGCGTGCAGGTTATAATAAAGAAGAACTGGCACGCTTTTTTTGTCCTATTTTAAGTAGGAATATGGATTTTAAGGACTTTGTATTGGCTCATAGTCATGTGATTTTTGATGTCAAGTCTTTTGCCGCGTATGCTAATATGAGTTTGAGCACATTTAACCGTAGCTTTAAAGATGCTTTTCAGGATACGGCCAAGAACTGGTTGTTGCTGCGTAAACAGGAATTTGTGAAAAACGACATTATTATGACCCCCATGTCTTTAGCTGAGATTGCAGAGAAATACCATTTTTCGTCAACCTCTTATCTGGTTACATTTTGTAAGAAATATTTTGGTAAAACGCCGAATGAACTTCGTAAAGAAATTGCTCAGGAGTCGTTCTGAAGTGGATTCTGCATGCATGTGACGTAAAAATATAACTTTTTGACATGGATTTGTAATTTTCATCTTAGGTTGAGAACCTAACTTTGCATCCCGAAAAAAGTAAGGATAATGATGCAAATGAGTAGAAGATTTTTCTTCTTGAGCTGTTTCTTTTGTTTTTTGTGTGTGGGAGGCTTTGCACAAGATGTGGCCTTAAAAACAAATGCGCTTTATTGGGGGGCGCTTACTCCAAATGTTGGAATAGAGTTAAAGCATAGTCGTAAACTTACCACTGACTGGCAAATAGCCTATAATCCGTGGACATTTAAGGATGATAAAAAAATGCGTTTTTGGCTTGTTCAGCCGGAATTGAGATATTGGTTCTGTGAGAGTCTCGAAGGGCATTTTATTGGAGTCCATCTGCACGGGGCACAGTATTACGGAGGTTTCAGCGAGAAGCGCTACGACGGTTATCTGGCCGGGGGAGGTGTCACCTATGGCTATAATTGGATATTGTCGTCGCATTGGAACCTGGAAGCGCTGGTAGGTGCCGGATACGCACGCCTGTGGTATAAAGAGAGTCCCCGTATCCCTTGCAGCAAGTGTCACGAAGACAAGACCAAAAACTATTGGGGGCTTACAAAATTGGCTGTATCGGTTTCTTATATCTTTTAAACGTTTGCAATATGAA
>ERZ779913.420-NODE-420-length-16880-cov-3.40077_pt1 | contig 16880 bp, 18 predicted proteins | sample MGYA00511547_ERZ779913 | MGnify/ENA primary metagenome ERZ779913 (study PRJEB29588, sample SAMEA2149539) | human gut metagenome | biome: human gut; feature: human-associated habitat; material: faeces | place: Denmark | collected 2008/2010 ...
TGGGTATGTTCGAAAAATCAAGCGACATGCGTGAACTGGAAGACGCAGTAGCAAGAGGCGAAGAACGTGCCATCCTGACTGAAAACATGTACTTCTACCGCATCACTAAATACATCGGTGCATACGCTGCAGCCATGGGAGGCGTCGACGTCATCCTGTTCACTGGTGGTGTAGGTGAAAACCAGGCTACTGCCCGTGCCGGTGTCTGCAAGACTTTGGGCTTCTTGGGTGTAGAAATCGACCCGGAAAGAAATAAAGTACGTGGAAAAGAAGCCATCATCTCTACCGACAATTCAAAAGTAAAAGTCGTAGTCATCCCGACCGACGAAGAGCTGATGATTGCTACCGACACTATGAACATCCTGAACAACAAATAAGTCGCAGGAATCCTAAAAGAGTTAAAAGAGGATACCCCCTGACAGGAATTCACTATCTTTGCCGCGGAAACGAAGGCAAGGAAAAGGAAACCTGCAAGAGGTATCCTCTTCTTTTTTACTCCGTTCTGTTAAAACAAAAACATCCCACTATGAGCAAAAAGATTGTAACATTTGGAGAAATCATGCTCCGTCTCACCACTCCTGACAACTTGCGTATTCAACAAAGCCACGACTTCCTTGTCAACTATGGAGGAAGCGAAGCCAATGTAGCCATTTCCATCGCCAACTTCGGTGGAGAAGTAGAATACATCACACGCTTGCCGAACAACGCATTGGGAGAAACTTGTATTGCAGAACTCCGTTCACACAACATCGGTACAAAGCACATCCTTTTTGGCGGGCATCGTCTTGGTACCTATTATATGGAAAAAGCAGCAGCCATGCGTAACTCGAACGTCATCTATGACCGCGAACATTCCTCATTCTCTGAACTGAAACCCGGTATGATTAACTGGCGGGAAATCTTCAAGGACGCCGCCATCTTCCACTGGTCAGGCATTGATGCCGCACTGACTCCCGGGCTAGCCGACGTATGCAAGGAAGCCATCGATATTGCCAAAGAAATGGGACTGACCATCTCTTACGATATCAACTACCGAAAGAACCTATGGAACTACGGAAAAACTGCTCAAGAAGTATTGCGCCCGTTAATGACCAGCAGTGACATTATGTTCGGAAGCGAAGGGGAATATGCCCTTGTGACCGGCATTCCGGCCCCAGGTTTCAAGGCTACCAAGAGCGGAGAGAAATACGATACAGCCGCTTATGAAAAATTCTGCCAAGGCATCAGCCAGCAGATTCCGAACTGCAAGTATATCTACATCGCCCTGCGTAACGTGATGAGCTCCGAGCACCATACATTTGCCGGCGTACTTTACGCCAACGGCGAAATGAAATACAGTCGTGTATTCGACATCGACAACGTCATCGATTGTGTAGGAGTAGGCGATGCCTTCTGTGGCGCTATGCTGTATGCACAGAATGCATTCGAAGACAACCAGAAACGCGTAGACTTCTCTACCGCCGCTTCCGTATTGAAGAATACCATTGCCGGCGACTATAATATGGTTAAGGTATCCGAAGTAGAAGGCTTGCTGGCCCGTCATGAAAGCGGTGAAGTAGCCCGATAATTTCCGCCATATAGTTATACTAAAAACCAGGCGTTGATAAAAGCACCATTCATGCTTTTATCAACGCCTGATTTTATAGTTTTATAGCTTGTCCCAATTATTCCACCGAGGTCTCTCCTTCTACGTATTGTTCCAGGAACATGTTTTCTCCGTCGAACACTGCATACGAGAACTCTGTAATCCAGTCCCCCAAAATCATCATCCGCGAAGTACGGCTCAACATCAAGTCGAGCATAATATGACGGTGTCCGTAAATAAAATAATTGATATCAGGATGGTTCTTCAAGTATTCCTTCGAGAACAATACCAACGGCTCTTCATCTTCACCCATGTATTCCGGTTCACGGCCATTTTCTCTTTTCAGACGGCTATGCTTGGCCCACTCCAATCCGAGTTCCACGCTCCACCGCGGATGCAGGGCAGAGAACAAGCGTTGCAAAGTCTTACTGTGGAACATAGTTCGCAGCAATTTGAACTTCCGGTCGTTGTCCCCCAGTCCATCACCATGCCCTAAGAAAAACTCTTTCCCGTAAATTTCACACGTCAAGGGTTCCCGATGCAGAATCACGCCACATTCCTTTTCCAGATAGTCTCCGCACCAAATGTCATGGTTACCGATAAAAAAATGCACTTCCACTCCCATGTCCGTCAGTTCAGAAAGTTTGCCCAGAAAGCGAGTATAGCCTTTCGGAACCACCAGTTTGAATTCATACCAGAAGTCGAACATATCGCCTAACAGATACACGGCTGCAGCCTGATGCTTGATGCTGTCCAAGAAATTCACCAGACGGCGTTCTTGCGTACGGCCATGCGCAATAGCTCTTGAGCCCAGATGGGCATCCGAGAGGAAATATACATTTTTCATCGTATCCATACCCATTTATTTACATGAATCCCAGTTCCAGTTTTGCCTCTTCCGTCATCATGTCCTTGTCCCATTCCGGTTCAAAGACCAGATTAATCTGTGCGGACTTCACGCCTTCCACCGATTCCAGCTTCTGACGCACATCCTCCATGATAAAATCAGCAGCCGGACAGTTGGGAGCCGTCAACGTCATGTCGACGGTCAGCTCGCCGTCGTCCTGAAGGTCTATCTTATAAATCAAGCCTAAATCGTATACGTTTACCGGGATTTCCGGGTCGTACACTGTTTTCAGCATATCAATAATCTTTTCTTCAATTTTCAACTTCGTGTCGTTGTCCATAATCATTCAATCTTTATTCTTCGTTGCAAACATAGGCAAAAATCTCCATTTTTTCATCCTAACCTTGCAAAAAAACGAACTTACAGGCGTCCTTCATCTCCGTAACTATAGTACCCTCCGTCTGAAACCACCACATGATCCAACAAACGGATGTTCATGGTACGTCCAGCCTCCAGCAACGCATGAGTCAAACGGTCGTCATCCGAACTGGGACGGGTATTTCCCGAGGGATGGTTGTGACAGAGAATCATAGAAGTAGCCCGTTTCAGAATAGCCTCCCGCAAGATACAACGGACATCCACCTGCGTAGAAGCCAGTCCTCCCTGACTGATTTTCACGGCATCTATCACCTTGGCGGCTTGGTTCAGCAACAATATCCAGCATTCTTCCACCGGCAGATCACACATCAACGGATGAAAGAAGGCATACACATCCTGCGAGCTGGTAATTCGTTTACGCTCGGAAGGCTCCTCTTCCCGCCGACGCTTGCCCAATTCAGAAGCTGCTAAAATCGTGACGGCCTTTGCCGGACCGATTCCCTTGTAACGACAAAGGTCGTCCACAGTATATTTTCCCAGCTCACTCAGGCGGTTATGACAGTCGTCCAATACTTTCCGCATCAGGCCCACCGCAGTTTCCTCCGCATTGCCGGAGCCAATCAGGATGGCCAGCAGTTCGGCATTGCTTAAGGCTGCCGGGCCATGCTGCATCAATTTTTCCCGGGGTCGGTCTTCCTCCGCCCACTGGTTGATATTCAGTTTCTCGTTCATGGTATGCGTACCTTTTCAAAAGAATGACTGACGGAACCACCGGACCGGAGTAAAAAATAATCCTTATTTATAGAACGTTTTCTCAAAAGCAGAGAAGGACTTTCCCCCGCACACGCAACGTTTCCACCACGCCCGCAAAAATCCGGAACCGTAACCCGTCAACTGTATAAACGCCGCAAGGACAGACAGTCCACCAATTTTCACACTTTTATTGCGAAGAGAAGCATCTGTAAAAATAATGACCGCAAACAATGCCAGCAGCAACAAGCTCCACGGACAGATAAAGGCCGCCAGCAAGACCAGTACCACGCCTACCGTAAACACTGCCGGCAGCAAGTGTACCACTTTCAACGATTCCGGATATTTCTTGTATAAGTCGATACGGGCAATGCCGGAATTGTGTACCTGCTTGAAAAACTTCTTCAAGTCCGTACGGCGCTTGTGCCATACCCACGCTTCCGGAAACAGACGACAACGATATCCTCCCTTGAAAATACGGATACTGAAATCAATGTCCTCCCCGAAACGCATCTTTGAAAATCCCCCCAACGCCTTGTACACGTCGACACGGACTCCCATGTTGAAGCTACGGGGATAGAACTTATCCATTTTCTTCTTTCCTCCGCGAATTCCTCCCGTAGTAAAAAAAGAAGTCATGGCATAGTTGATGGCTTTCTGCACGTCGGTAAACGAATCGTGCGCACGGTCAGGTCCTCCAAATGCATCCGCCGGCTCCCGTTGTAGTTCGCCAGATACGTTTCAGGCAGAATACAGTCGGAATCCAAAATCAGTAGATACTCCCCCCGACTCCGTTCCGCCGCATAGTTTCGGGTTTGTCCCGGACCTGAATTGGGTTTCTCAAAATAATGCACATCCAGCTTTCCGACGTATTTCTCCACTACCTGCTTACACGGGATGGCAGAACCGTCTTCCACCACTACAACCTCAAAATCCTTATAGGTTTGTCCCGTCAGGCTCTGCAACAGTTCGTCCACCTCGTCCGGCCGGTTGTATACCGGTATGACTACTGAATATTTCGGATTCATTCTTTTTCCTCCTTCTCAATCTTTTTCAATTAATACCGTAGCATAGGCCGAAATTCCTTCTTCCCGTCCGGTAAAGCCCAGTTTCTCGGTCGTCGTTGCCTTGATGGAGACATCGTCTGCATCCACGCCCATCACCTTGGCCAACACTTCCTGCATTTCCGGAATGCGGTTTTTCAGTTTCGGACGTTCGGCACACACCGTTGCATCAATGTTTCCCACCCGATAGCCTTTTCCGGCAATCAGTTCTACGGTTTTTGCCAGCAGAATCTTGCTGTCGATATTCTTGAATTCCGCCGAATTGTCAGGGAAATGATAACCTATGTCACGCAGGTTGGCTGCTCCCAGCAGCGCATCGCAAATGGCATGAATCAGCACGTCGGCATCAGAATGTCCCAACAAGCCCAATTCATGTTCCAGACGAATGCCACCCAGCCACAATTCACGTCCGGGCACCAGACGGTGCACATCGAATCCAAATCCTACTCTAATCTTCATCGTATGTAAAAATCAAGAAGTTTTTCATTTTCCAAATATCCCTCCAGGTGATTGCCTATCTGTACGGGACCGACTCCCACCGGCGTACCCGTAAACAGCATATCCCCGATTTTCAGGGTACAGAAACGGCTGACGTAAGCAATAATCTGGTCTACAGTAAACAACATATCACCGGTATTTCCTCGCTGTACCGTCTTTCCGTCGATATCCAGATGGAAGTTCACGTGCTGAATGTCGCCCACTTTCTCCACCGGTACCCAATCACCGATGGCCGCCGAATTGTCAAATCCTTTGCATAATTCCCAGGGTTTTCCTTCCGCACGGAACTTGCGCTGCAAATCGCGGGCTGTGAAATCAATGCCTACGGTCACTGCATCATAATAACGATGAGCAAAACGCTCGGAAATATTCTTTCCCAGGCGGCAGATACGCACCACCATCTCCGTTTCATAATCTACCTGTTCACAAAAATCAGGGATAAAAAAAGGCTTGCTGTCTTTCAGCAAGGCAGAGTCCGGTTTCATAAAAATCACCGGTTCTTTTGGCAAGGCCTCCCCTGCATGCAATTCATGACAATGCAGGCTGTAGTTCATGCCTATAGCAATAATTTTCATGGAGTTATTTCTTTATAATTTCATTCAAACGATTGAACATCACGGCCAGATGCGCATATAGTGAAGTGTTCTGCACCACGATGGTTTCCGGTACACGGATACGGAACGGTGTAAAATTCCATACAGCCTTGATTCCTCCGGCCACCATCTTGTCCGTAATGTCCTGCGCAATGTTGATAGGAACAGTCAGCACCCCGATTCTCACCCCATCCTTTGCCATCCGCTGCTCAAACTCATCGGTATGATAAATGGGAATTCCTTCAATGGTAGTACCCACCAGATTCGGGTTGATGTCGAATGCGCCCACAATCTTCAATCCGAAGTGCGACAGACCGGAGTCTCTCAGCAAGGCACCCCCCAGACTACCAACCCCGAACAGATAAGCCTTGTGCATGTTCGTAAACCCAAGGAAATCTTCCAGCACCTGAATCAGCAAGTCCACCTCATACCCCACTCGCGTACGTCCGGATATATCCACATACGAAAGGTCTTTCGCTATCTGCGAAGCATCAATATTGATTTGTCTGGAGATTTGGGTAGACGACACATATTTTTCCCCTTTCTCTTTCATCAGCTTCGCATTCGAAAGATACCATGGGAGTCTGCGTAAAGTAGGCTCAGGAATCTTGTCCATAATTTTACGACTTCGTACAGCCATCCGGATTGTGCTCTATTTAATAATAGTGCAAAATTAAACTATTTCTCGCAAACCTTAGACACGATTCCTGAAAAATGTCATACCTTTGAAGACGGATTAAATTAAATTCACATGAAAAAGAACGACTGGAAAGACCGCCTGAACATTGTATATTCTACGAACCCCGATTTCAACTATCACGTAGAAGAAGAGGAAGAAACAGAGACTCTTGATCCGAAACAGCAAAAGCTGAGAGTCAGCATCGAAAAGAAAGGACGAGGCGGAAAAACCGTCACCGTCGTATCCGGATTCATCGGTTCGGAAGAGGATTTAAAGGAACTTGGCAGAATGCTCAAGACGAAATGCGGTGTGGGAGGTTCCGTAAAAGACGGGGAAATTCTCATTCAAGGAGAATTCAAGCCACGTATCATCGATTTGCTGAAAGCAGAAGGATACAGTCAAACCAAATAAAAGTACCCAACTCATCTTATACAATAAAAACAAACTCCGGGGCTGCATTTCACAACCCCGGAGTTTATTCTTTCAGGAATTCGGTATGTATTTTTACTCTACCTGTCCCAGCTGGTTGCCATACTCCATTTCGCCTTGTACAACGAAGAAGATCGCATCCGGGTCAAACGGTCCCATACCATCCTTTGTAGACTCCTTGACGATGTAGTTCACAATCTCATCCTGGTCAATGTTGATATATCCTTCGTCGTCCGGCTGTGCATCCAGACAACCGCTCGTGGTATAGTAATCCACAATCAAATCCAAGATGTAGTACAAGTCATCGTCCGAGAAAACCTCTTTCATGTCCTGAGGCAAATAGTTCTTGATGAACTCGATGGTTTTTTCATCGTCCTCGTCTTCCAACAAGAAGTCGTCTTCCATTCCCATAACTTATTTGATTTTGAGTTATTTCAACAAAGCCTCTACCTTTGCCTGCAAAGCAGCCTTGGTAGTAGCACCCACCTGCTTGTCAACCACTTTTCCATCTTTAATGAACAGCACGGTAGGAATGTTGCGGACACCGAACTGTGCAGGAAGATCTGCATTGTCGTCTACGTCGCATTTGCCGATATTTACTTTATCCTTATATTCCTCTGCCAGTTCTTCAATATATGGAGCGATTTGTTTACAAGGTCCACACCATGTAGCCCAAAAATCCAACACCACAGGTTTACCTTCTGCTACAATAGCTTCAAAATTGTCGTCTTTAATGTTCAATGCCATAATCGTTTATAGTTTTAAGTTCTACGCAAATATATACTAATTTATTTTATAGTCCAACAATGGTTGGTTTTTTAAATAATTCACCAGATTTTTCTGTACGGAAATCTTCATCGTGCGTGACATCAAGTTGACATACATCTGTCCGTCTTCATCACGCACCAGGAAGTGCAGCTCTGCATTCCCCGGACAATCCTTCACCAACGACGAAAATTCCATAATCATCTGGTCGTCAATGGCCGACAAAGGAGCTGTCACGGTCAGTTTTTCGATAACCTTTTCCTTCACCTCCGGCAGCAGCTCGATGGAATTAACCTTCACTTCCCATTCTTCCTGACGCCATTGCTTGGGCTGACATTTTCCTCGCATGAACAGGAACATACCTTCCATGAAGAAATTCTTCTTTTCCACCCATTCGTTGCCGAAGAAGGCAAATTCCGCCGTACCCGAATAATCTTCCACTTTCGCGATGCCGTAGGGTTTTCCAGTCTTGGTGTACCCTTCGCGTACCCCCGTCACAATTCCTCCCATCACCAGGTCGTGGTTCTGCAACGGAGTCAGATCGGCCAAATCCGCCATGTGCACGTTGCACACATTCTCCAAAATCACAGCAAACTCATCCAGCGGATGGGCCGACAAGTAAATTCCCACCAAGTCACGTTCCTTGTTCAGGCGTTCCAAGTCGCTCCAAGCCGGTGCCGGCACAATTTCCGGAGTAGCGACCTCTACCTCATGTTCTCCACCGAACAGGGAATTAGCAGCAGCAGCCTTGTCCAGCTGGTATTTGTTACCGTAACGTACCAATACATCCGAGAAGGATTCATCCTTGGCATTTTTCACAAAGAAATCTTCCCGCTTGATACCCGAGAAACTGTCAAAGCCCCCGGCCAGTGCCAGGTTTTCAATGTTCTTCCGGTTGCAGGCCGATAAATTGACCCGCTGCACGAAATCAAATATATTTTTGAATTCTCCATTCTTCCGACGTTCATCCAGAATACTCTGTACAGCCGATTCTCCCACGCCTTTTATCGCCCCCAGTCCGAAGCGGATATCTCCGTGGTAGTTGACAGAGAATTTCAGGTTACTTTCATTCACATCCGGTCCCAGCACCTTGATACCCATCGACTTGCATTCGTCCATGAGTTTCGTGATTTCCGTGATGTTCGAAATGTTCCGGCTCATCGTGGCCGCCATGTATTCCGATGGATAGTTGGCTTTCAGATAAGCCGTCTGATAAGCCACCCACGAATAACAGGTGGCATGCGACTTGTTGAAGGCATACGATGCAAACTTTTCCCAGTCGGCCCAAATCTTTTCGAGCACCTTCGGGTCGTGTCCGTTTTTCTTTCCGCCCTCGATGAACTTCGGCTTCATGTGGTCCAGCTTGTCACGCAACTTCTTACCCATGGCCTTACGCAAGGCATCTGATTCGCCTCGGGTAAAGTCGGCCAGCAAACGCGACAGCAACATCACCTGCTCCTGATACACCGTAATACCATACGTATCCTTCAGGTATTTCTCCATCACCGGGATATCATACTCAATCGGTTTCCGGCCATGCTTACGGTCGATAAAGTCCGGAATGTAATCCATCGGTCCCGGACGATAGAGGGCATTCATGGCAATCAAGTCCTCGAACGTACTCGGCTGGAGTTCGCGCAGGTACTTCTGCATACCTGCCGATTCAAACTGGAACGTACCGATGGTACGTCCTTCACTATATAAGCGGTAAGTAGCCGGGTCGTCAATCGGCACTTCGTCAATATTCAATACAATGCCCTTGCTCTGGCGGATATTCTCGATGGCCTCCTTGATGATGGACAGCGTCTTCAGTCCCAAAAAGTCCATCTTAATCAGTCCGGTATCTTCAATCACCGAACCTTCATACTGGGTCACCAGCATCTTCTCGCCGGTTTCCTTGTCATCGGCCGTACTTACCGGCACCCAGTCGGTAATATCGTCACGGCAGATAATCGTACCACAGGCATGCACGCCCGTGTTGCGCACGTTACCCTCCAGCATTTTGGCATACTTGATGGTATCCCGCAATACCGGATTCGGCGACACTTCTGCCTCCTGCAACTCCGGCACATACGCAATGGCATTCGGCAAATTCAGTTTCTTATCGGGAATCTTATCCGGAATCAGTTTACACAAGCGATCGGACTCCGAAAGTGGAAGCTTCTGCACACGGGCCACATCCTTGATGGCCAGCTTCGTGGCCATGGTACCATACGTAATGATGTGAGCCACCTTTTCCTGTCCATATTTTTCCGTGACCCAGTTCAACACGCGGCCTCGACCGTCATCATCGAAGTCCACATCGATATCCGGCAAGGAGATACGGTCGGGATTCAAAAAACGCTCGAACAGCAAGTCATACTGAATCGGGTCAATCTGCGTGATACCCAGACAGTAGGCCACTGCCGAACCGGCTGCCGAACCACGTCCCGGTCCTACCGACACATCCAGCTGGTTACGCGCCGCATTAATGAAGTCCTGCACAATCAAGAAGTATCCCGGGAAACCCATGGTTTTCATAATATGCAGCTCAAACTTGATACGTTCCTGCACCTCTTCCGACAGGTTCTCGCCATAACGTCTTTTCGCCCCGTCGTAAGCCAGTTTCGCCAGATAATCTGCCTCCAGCTTGATACGATACAACTTCTCATATCCTCCCAGACGTTCAATCTTTGCCTTGGCCGCAGCCTCATCCATCACCACATTACCGTTTTCGTCGCGGGTAAACTCGTCAAACAAGTCTTTCTCCGTGAACTTCTTGCGGTATTCCTCTTCCGTACCAAAATCCTCCGGAATGGCAAATGTCGGCATGATGGGTGCATGGTCAATGGAATAAAATTCCACCTTGTCGCACACCTCCACCGTATTGCTCAATGCCTCCGGCACATCGGCAAAAATTTCGTTCATCTCCTCCCGCGTCTTCATCCATTCCTGTTTGGTATAAAGCATACGGTTCGGGTCGTCCAGGTCTTTTCCGGTACTCAGACAGATAAGCCGGTCGTGGGCTTCGGCATTTTCCTCGTCCACAAAGTGTACGTCGTTCGTACACACCAGCTTGATATTGTATTTCTTGGCATATTCAATCAGTTTTTCATTCACCACCTGCTGCATGGGATATACCTCGTGATTGGCACGGGGCACAATGGCCTTATGGCGCTGCAGCTCCAAGTAGTAATCATCCCCAAACAGATTCTTGTACCAGCGAATTGCCTCTTCGGCCTCCTCAAACTGTCCGGCCGTAATGCGTCGGGGCACCTCTCCTCCCAGACAAGCTGAACACACAATCAAGCCCTCGTGGTATTTTTCCAACTCCGTACGGTCTGTACGCGGACGCATGTAGAATCCCTTGGTCCATGCCTTCGACACCAGCTTAATCAAGTTGTGATAACCTTTCAGGTTCTTGGCCAGCACCACTAGGTGATATCCGCTCTGGTCGGGCTTTCCTTCCTTGTCCTCCAGCCGACGGCGGGCCACGTACATCTCACAACCGAAAATCGGTTTGAACAGTTTCTTTTTCGCAGCCTCCAACTGTTCCTTGCAGGCCGCAATCTCCGCTTCAGGGTTTTCCGATTCTTCCTTACCGCTTTCGAGGGCGGCAATTCTCTTCTTCAAATCCTTAATCTCCCCGTTCGTACCCCCGTTCTTCTTGTTGACATAGTTGAAGAACTCCTTGATACCGAACATATCTCCGTGGTCGGTCACTGCGATTCCTCGCATACCGTTGGCTATCGCCTTGTCTACCAGCCGGGGAATAGAAGCCTGTCCGTCAAGAATAGAATACTGCGTATGAACGTGCAAATGAACAAAATCCTGCATGAGTATCAATGTTAAATGAAAAACGAGTCAAAGATACCCATCTTTTAGGGAAGAGACAAGACAGCTCAAAATTTTTAAAGAAAAATTTCCTTACCTTTACAGCGCAAAACAAGATCACAATATGACATCACACGAGCTCAACCAATTTTTCCGTCCCCTCAATTCACACATGCAAATCGCCGACAGCAATTATTCAAAAACCGCTGTTTGCATTTCTATGGCCGATGCGTTGGCCCGCAACACCAATCATAGCCTATACATCATCGACTATAACCGCAAGAATTTCCTTTATGTATCATCCAACCCCCTGTTTCTCTGCGGGCGTTCACCGGAAGAAGTGCAACATAAGGGTTATGCCTTCTATTTTGAGGTGGTTCCACCTGACGAGATAAACCGTCTGATGGAAATCAACGAGGCCGGATTTCGGTTTTACTATGACCAGCCGGTAGAAAAAAGACTTGACTTGTCCATTGAGTATAACTTTCATATCCGTACCTCAGAAAGACATTCGCATCTTATCCACCACAAGCTGACCCCCATCTTGTTGAGTGACAAAGGAGATATATGGCTGGCGCTATGTACCGTTTCACTCTCACCGGAGAAAAACATCGGGGAGGTCGTCATTTCAGACCATACATGCACCGACCGTTACATCTATTCATTCGAGGGCAGACGATGGAAAAAACAGCCCGAACTGATTCTTTCCGACCGTGAAAAAGAGATTCTCCAGCTCTCCGTCAGAGGACTGTCGAACACAGAAATAGGAGAAACTCTCTTTATTGATGCCAATACCGTCAAGTTTCACAAGAAGAAACTCTTTGAGAAACTACACGCAGAAAACATCACTGAGGCCGTGGGCATCGCAGCCAATCTGAGGCTGGTTTAGGGAGACGATATAGAACTTCGGCAGAGTGGCAACTGGAGGATGGGTAGTGATGTATTCCTCCATCTTCTTCCGTTCAAGTTCATTACTGATTATTAGTACCAATCATTTTTAAGGCAAACTCCAATACCGTATCACGGTTTTTCATAAAATCATTTACATTCTGACAAACTTTATAATCAGGCATGATACTTTTTCCCTCCATTGGGAATCCGTTTGGTGAAAAAAAAGGCTCTCTTGTCGGCAAACGAAAATAAATTCCATTCGTAGTATGAAATGTACGAGGACGATTTCCTGTATCCCCACCAGTCCCTTCACCGATAATTGTCACATCACCACTTTCTTTTAAATCCAATGTGAAACTTTCAGCGGCAGAAAAGGTATATGTACTAGTCAGAAGAAATAATTTACCCTTATATGAATCTTTCCGAGGAATTATTTCCCAATCCGGCGATACGCAATGTGGCTGTGGCTTATGGATGAGGTACTCGCATATTTTTTTACCGTTTCCACTATTTCCTCCTCCATTCTCACGGACATCCACGATTAAATCTGGAAAGTCCTTTACCTGTTGATAAGCTCTGTCAAATTCATCAACAACCGGATCCATCATAGACAATATGCGAATATATCCAATGCTATCCTGTAATACCGTCCATTCCACAGTAGGGTTTTGTTTTTCATGAAAGGCAGATGCTTTTTTCAGATTGAGCGTCAGGCTCACCGTATCTTGATTTCGAATTACCTGATAGGTTGCAATAGTATCGCTCCAAGAACGAAATAGCTTACGGGCGGTCATCAATCTTCGGCATTTTTCGGTAGAAGCAGGAGTATATTTTTCGTTCGTGGCAATCCATTCTGCAACCGGAATTTTATTTATACTCATAATTTCATCCTTATCTTGGAAGCCATTTTCACGCATATACAAATTAGGCTGATTAATAAAAACTCTTCCTTCAATATACAATGGAGCATAATTGGCCGTATAATCGTTTAGATAAACGGAGGCATGACCCGCATTTAGTGCAGCAAAATATTCTTTCAATATCTTGCCAAAATCAACAGGTGTATTTGCCTCTTTTGCTATTCGTCGTACATACTCTTGATGCAAACTATCCATGTTCAAATGCTTGGAAGGATACAATGAGTACTCGTCCAGGGTAACTTGATAGATTTCTTCAAATTCTGCTTTAAAATCCTCCTTCCCAATACATAACTCATCGGCATAATAAGAAACGACTTTTACATCCCGATTATAGAAATACTTTGCATAAATGACCAATCCGATAAATCCCAATATCAAAAGAATCAAAAGGGATAAAGTAACTTTTACTACTATTCTAATACTCTTCTTCATTGTATGATGTTTTTTAGTTTCCTGCTGCAAAGTTCCATACTTCGTGAGAGTTTTCCACTACCCTGTAGGGTAGTTTCAAGAATAGGAAGAAAAACCATATCCTTTGTACATGAAATAAAATTCATTACATTTGTAGAAACATCCCCCTTCATATATCTCCATAATGTATGAGTAGGTAAATTCAAGCCCATGATGAAAAAGAATTATCCGATAGGCATACAAAGTTTTGAAGAAATCCGCAAAGGAAACTACTGCTACATCGACAAGACCGCATTGGTTTACAAGCTTGCCGAGAGTGGTAAATATTACTTTCTCAGCCGTCCCCGACGGTTCGGAAAGAGTTTGCTTATTTCCACGCTGGAAGCCTATTTCCAAGGGAGAAAAGAACTGTTTGAAGGACTTTCCATGGGAAAGCTGGAAAAAGAATGGACTGAATATCCTATTCTGCATCTGGATCTGAACGCTCAAAAATATGATACGCCAGACAGCTTGTATGACATGCTCAATGATATGCTATGTGGTTGGGAATCAAGATATGGCACCCGTCCCAGTGAAACCAGCCTATCCCTGCGTTTTCAAGGTATCATCCAGCGGGCGGCCGAAAAGACAGGACGTAACGTGGTTATCCTTATCGATGAATACGACAAACCCATGCTTCAGGTCATCGGTAACGATGAACTGATGACTGACTACCGCAATACCTTGAAGGCCTTTTATGGAGTAATGAAAAGCTGCGACAAGTATATCAAGTTTGCCTTGCTCACCGGAGTAACCAAATTCAGTAAGGTAAGCGTATTCAGCGACCTGAACAACCTGATGGACATTTCCATGGATAACCGTTTCGCCAGTCTGTGCGGTATCACAGAGGAAGAATTATACCGTGACTTCAAGGAGGATATCATCGAACTGGGTGAAAAGAACGGCATGACGGAGAAAGAGACCAAGGCCACGCTCAAGGAAATGTACGACGGATATCACTTCACCGAAAAAAGTGAAGACATCTACAACCCCTTCAGTCTGCTGAATACCTTTGCCCAAATGAGGTTTGGAAGCTACTGGTTCGAAACGGGAACACCTACCTTCCTGGTCGAGTTGCTCAAACACAGTCGCTATAACCTGTATCGCTTCACTGAAGAAATGGCAGATGCCGACTCTCTAGAAAGTATCGATACGATGTACATCAACCCTGTACCCATCCTGTACCAAAGCGGATATCTCACCATCAAGGGATACGACAAAGAGTTTCGGGCATATTATCTGGGATTCCCCAACAAAGAGGTGGAAGAAGGATTCACGAGGTTCCTCCTTCCCTGCTATGCCCATCTGAACACCGGGAACTCCTCGTTCGAAATCATGAGTTTTGTAAAGGATATACGCAAAGGAGATGTGAACGCATTTCTGCAACGCCTGCAAAGTTTTTTCTCCGACACACCGTATGAACTGGCACGTGATTTGGAACTGCATTATCAGAATGTGCTTTTTATCGTATTCAAATTGCTGGGATTTTATACACAAGCTGAATACCACACTTCCAATGGTCGTATTGACATGGTAGTCAAAACCGACAAGTACATCTACGTGATGGAATTCAAGCTGGACGGAACCGCCGAGGAAGCCTTGCAACAAATCCACGACAAACAATATGCGCTTCCTTTTGCTTCAGACTCACGGAAATTATATAAAATAGGTGTGAACTTCAGCGAAAAGATGAGAGGTATCGAAAAGTGGCTGATAGAAGAAAATTGAACTTTAGTTGGTAATCAATATCCAAGGGAAGCAAGGCCCTGCATACGGTGAAGTAGTCTGCGGCTCACAGTCAAACGATTCGGGCAATTTCTTCTCTTCTTTTTTCTCCCATACCTTCCAACGGTCAATCTCCCGGATGAGCCGCGTCATCGCCTGCGTACAATTCTCCGGATAAGTAAGAATCTGCACGAACCAAAGTTTCTGACACTGCACGTATTTGGCATAAAAATGATGGCCCGCCACTTCCCGGTTTTCCAAATGGAGCGGTCCGGAAAGGATAAAACCATCACCTTCCTCACGTTGATAAGTGGCATGCAATTCCCGGGCAAACCGAGCCATTCCTTGTGCCACCGTCAGGCTGTCCAGATTGGGAAGCACAAACGCGGTCTGTACAATCTGCTCCACATTCCAAAAGCGGAACTGGCAGTAACCTTTTTCCTTGACCTGCGGATTGGAAACTTGCTCGAAAAAGGACGGATAATGTACCACATACCCATAAAAAGGATCCCGATAGGTATTCATCCGCGTAGTACGCATCACCTTTTCCAGTTTCTTGGGAAGAGGAGTATCGTCTTTCTCCTTCTTCTGCGTGATAAAAAGAGAACCCGCCATTAAAGCCAATACAAGGAGAACTAAAAAACGCCGCATTCCTACATAATGCACATCTGCCTTCATATTCCATCCATTTAAGATTCAGCCGCAAAGCTACCCTTCCAGTGCATAAAAGCCTAAAAATTTGACTGACATCTTCCTGACATTTCTTCCAAGCCAATAAGAATGACCACCTATATACCCAACAAGAGCTGCAACCCCCAAAAGGTTACAGCTCTTGCGACTATAAATACAGATAGAATATGTATTTCTGTAAATGTTGATTATTCTGATACTTTCTTGACTACCAAAGTATGGTTGTTGGCATCTTTCCATTCAGCAAGCAAGGCATACAGTTCCTTGTAGTTGGACGGAGTCTGCAACTGACGATCAATCTTGAGCGTGCGGGTCACTTTCACGCCGTCTTTTGTCGGCTGGTAGCTGAAGGCAACTTTTCCGCAGGCGTTGCTGAGCTCCCTATCGGCACGCGGAGCCCTCTTCTTTCCTTCCGGCAGGCAGACCACAGTTTCCAAGGTATAGTCTACCGTGTTCGGCAGAAGGATGTTCTCAGGAATGGTCGTATTGGCAGCATATGTATAAAGGGTACGGACCGGTGTCGGGTCAGACAGGGTGACGATTCCCCAACCTTCGGCAGGCTGCTGCATCTTGGTCTCATCTACTTTCAGAGTGTCAGTTTGCTGCGACTTCTTGGCTCCCAAATAGTCTGCTAATTTCAAAGACTTGCCCTCCAAATCGGTTACGGTCAGGAAGGATTGCAGACCGGCCTCATCCGTACCGGTCAGGGCCACTTTCTCCGGCATCAGTTTGCTTTGGGCAACCAGCGATACGATGGTAGACAACCCTTGGTCAGCGGCTTCTGACGGATGCAAGGCACATAC
>ERZ779913.421-NODE-421-length-16770-cov-4.30051_pt1 | contig 16770 bp, 12 predicted proteins | sample MGYA00511547_ERZ779913 | MGnify/ENA primary metagenome ERZ779913 (study PRJEB29588, sample SAMEA2149539) | human gut metagenome | biome: human gut; feature: human-associated habitat; material: faeces | place: Denmark | collected 2008/2010 ...
GGCATCTGCCCGCTCCGGGAAGCGGACAGCTGATCGAACAGACCGACAACGACATGGGACACCTCGTCCTCTATGCCCTGCGGGACGGATACTACATCGAGATCACGAGCAACGGGCGGCTGCACCGCATGGCGGCAACGGACGACTTCTCGGTCATCGACGCTGACCTGCAATGGGACGACCCGCAGGCGGGGAGCGCACTCTCCTCGCTCATCCGCACAGCATACGCGCAGGCCATCCTCTACCACAACGCCATATCGATACACGCCTCCGCCGTACACAACAACGGACGGGCCTATCTCTTCATGGGCAAGAGCGGGACGGGCAAGAGCACACACTCCGCCCTCTGGATGGAGCACATACCCGACACGGAGCTGCTCAACGACGACAACCCGACGATACGCATCTGGGAAGGAAAGGCCTATGCCTACGGAACACCCTGGAGCGGCAAGACTGCCTGCTACAAAAACCAGGCCTTCCCCATCGGGGGAATGGCACGACTGAGACAGGCACCGGAGAACCGCTTCGACAAGCTCGAGGGCATCGACGCCTTCATAGCCCTCTACCCCGGATGCTCGGTCATCACCCACGACGAGCACCTCCGCAACAGGCTCTACGACACCCTCACCCTCCTGGCAGAGAAAGTCACGGTGGGCACGATGGACTGCCTGCCCGACAGAGAGGCGGCGCTGACATGCCACGACGCACTGACGAACAAATACAAAAACAAATAAATCTATTTTTCAACCATGAGTAAAAAATTTCTATGGGTAAGTTTACTTGCCGTATTGATTCTCGCTTCCTGCTCGTCGAAGAAAGACTTCGTCTACCTGCAGGACATGCAGCTGGGGACGAAATACCCCATCGAGACGAAGTATGAGGCCCTGATCCATGTCGACGACCGGCTGAAGATCACCGTCAGCTGCAAGAACCCCGAACTGGCCATCCCCTTCAACACCAACGGAGGAACCATCCAAGTGGGCGACGAAGGCCATGTCACCACCGCCGACAACGGGACAAGCCAGAGCGGATACCGCGTGGACGCCGACGGCAACATCGACTTCCCCATCATCGGCAAGCTCCACGTGGCAGGCATGACGGTGGATGCCGCCAAGCAGCTGATCAGAGACAAGATCATCAGGGGCAACTACATCAGCGACCCCACCGTGGCGATCGAGTTCCTGAACTTCAAGTACACCGTGCTGGGAGCCGTGGGACACAACGGCACCTTCACCACCAACGGCGACCGCGTGACGCTGCTGCAGGCCATCGCCAACGCCGGCGACCTCTCGTCGAAGGCACGCACCAACCGCGTGGCCGTGATCAGAGAGGTGGACGGCAACCGGCAGATGTACATGCACGACCTGACGAGCAAGGACATCTTCGACTCGCCCTGCTTCTACCTCCAGCAGAACGACATCGTGTATGTGGAACCGAAATACCGGAAGAAGGACAACGAAGACCGCGGATGGCAGATCGGTACGACCTTGCTGTCGGTCGTCACCGCAGTATGCTCGCTCATCTGGGCCCTCAAATAAACAAATCTTACCTGAATTATGCAAACCAACAATTCTTCGAACAAGAACGCGCAGGCCGTCAACCTGGTCGACCTGCTCGTCTATCTGGCCTCGAAATGGAAATGGTTTCTGGTGTCAGTCCTCGTATGTGTCGGGATAGCGTGGTATAAATATGCCCGCGCACCATTCGTCTATTTCCGATCGGCCACGATCATCATCAAGGATCCCTCGAACAAGACATCGACAACGAGTCTCGACCGCTTCGACAATATCATCAACAAGACGAACGTGGCCAACGAGATCCTGCAGTTCCAGTCGAAGCAGCTGATGGAAGAGGTGGTGCAGCGCGTGCATGCCGACGTCAGCTACCAGATCGAGGACGGGCTGCGCACCAACGAGCTGTACACACAGTCGCCGATGCTCATCCGCTTCCTCGACGTGATGCCGGAGCAGGCCATCAGCTTTGTGATGACACCCAAAGACCGCAACACCATCGAGCTGACGGACATCGCAGGCTGCGACGCCAAACAGCCGAGCTACACGGTGCACGTCAACGACACCGTGACACTGGCCAAGGGCGTGCGCATCGTCGCCTCACGAACCAACTTCTACAACACCTCGTGGAACGGACAGGACATACAGGTGCGCAAACAGCCGCTGAGCGCCACCGTAGCCTACTACCGCTCCTCCCTCGGCATCAAGCAGGAGGACGAGGAGTCGTCGATCCTCACCCTCGCGCTGAAGGACGACTCGCCGACACGCGCCGAGGACGTGCTGAACATGCTCATCACCGTCTACAACGAGGAGGCCATCAAGGACAAAAACCAAGTGGCCGTCAACACGGCCAACTTCATCCAGGAACGACTGATCATCATCCAGAACGAGCTGGGCAACGTGGAGTCGAACCTCCAGGCCTACAAGCAGCGCAACCAGGTGGTGGACCTCTCGTCGTCGGGTAACATGTACATGAACGAGTCGCAGAAATACAACTCTGACGCCCTCGAGCTGGAGACACAGCTGCGACTGGCCACCTACATCAAAGACTATCTGACCAATCCGGCGAAGGAGACCGACCTCATACCATCCAACGTCGGCATCGGCGACATGAACATTGAGAACCAGATCACGCTGTACAATAATACGAAGCTGAAGCGCGACAAACTGATCGACAACAGCAGCGAGAACAACCCCGTCGTGCTGGAACTGAACAACTCGCTGCACGCCATGAAGCAGAACATCATCCGTGCCGTGGACAACCTGATCGTCAGCCTCAACGTGAAGCGCAACGACGCGCAGAACCGGGAGATGCGCGCACAGAACCTTATGACCGCCATCCCGCGCAAGGAACGCCAGCTGCTCTCCATCGAACGACAGCAGAAGCTGAAGGAGGAGCTCTACCTCTTCCTGCTCAACAAGCGTGAGGAGAATGCCCTCTCACAGGCCATGGCCGACAACAACGCACGCGTGATCGACAGCGCCGACGGCAGCAACGCGCCCATCGCACCGCAGCGCAACCGCATCCTCCTGCTGGGACTGCTCATCGGAGTAGCACTGCCGGGCATCGGATGGCTCCTCGTGCTCTTCATGGACACCCGCGTGCACGGACGCAAGGACATAGAGAAAGCACTCAGCGTGCCCTTCCTCGGAGAGATACCCGACGACAAGGAGGCCATGCGCAACAAGGAGAAGTATCCACTGATACAGCCCGACGACGACAGCATCGTCTCAGAGGCCTTCCGCATCCTGCGCACCAACATGGCGTTCATGTCGAAGAAAGACCATCCCACCAAGGTGATCACCCTCACCTCCTTCAACGAGGGAGCGGGAAAGACCTTCATCGCCTGCAACATGGCCATGAGCTTCGCACTGGCGAAGAAGAAGGTGGTGGTGGTGGACCTCGACATACGCAAGGCATCACTGAGCCGCAACTTCGGTGACCACCACAACGGTGTGACCAACTACCTGGCCGACCCGACGATCACCCTCGACGACATCATCCGCCATGAGGACGGCTTCGACCTCATACCCGCGGGAGGCGTGGCACCCAACCCTGCCGAGCTGCTCATGGACAGCCGACTCGACGCGATGATGGACGAGCTGCGACAGCGCTACGACATCATCATCGCCGACAACGTGCCGATGGGCATCATCGCCGATGCGAACATCGTCAACCGCATCGCCGACCTGACGATCTTCGTCGTGCGCGCAGGAAAACTCGACCGCAGACAACTGCCCGACATCCAGACACTGTACGACGAGAAGAAGTTCCACAACATGGCCGTGCTCCTCAACGGCGTAGACCCACGCCACCACGGATATGGATACGGCTACGGACACTACGGATACGGCAGACACGGAAAAAAGAGATCATGAGATTCTTAAAACCAAAGAGAATCATGAGTTTTTTAAAAACTATAGTTTAACAATTTAATTTTTTATTGCAATGAAAAAAGAAAAGAAAGAAAAGTATGAGTCGCCGCAAACGCGGAAGACTCAGGTAAATCTGGAAAGCGGGTTCATGTCCTCGGCTTCCATCTTTGATGCAGAAAATCAACAAGATGATGGAGTATCCATAACAGGACATGAAGTCGGCAATACCGGAGATTACACCGAGGCCGGCTGGGATAATTCCATCGGCACGAAGAACACATGGGAAAACAACTAAAACTATCGACTATGAAGAAAATTGTATATTATTTATGTGCAGCCGCAGCCATCGGTCTGAGCGGTTGCCAAGACGAAATTACAGAGAACTCTGTGATTCCCGCCAAGACCGGTGATGAGATAACGTTCGGCTCGTCATTGACGGATATTGAAGAACAGACCCGTACAATTTACGGGGATGAACCGAAGACTGATGATAACGGTACTTATTATCCAGTAACTTGGGAAGATGGCGACCAGATTGCCATCTACTGCCCGGAAGCATCCAACGGCAACATGGTTTATTACAAGGTGACTCCTGACGGAAAAGATGCAAGCCACTCGTCTGCCGTGACCAAAGTCAATCCCGACCAGGCCGGCTTACAATGGGGACAGAAAGAAGAACACCATTTCTCGGCGTTTTATCCGGCCGACCGGATTGTAGGCTTGCAAAACGGAAAGATTACAGCTGAAATCCCTGTTCAACAAACTCCGCTGAGCTGGAAATCAACACGCAATGACGCAGGCGGTACCACTTACACCGGCGTTGCCAATACCGATTATGCCTTTATGTGGGCTTATAACACACATAATAAGTCGGATGGAGGCGATGTTGCTCTTAACTTCAAGCCTTGGGTGACTATCCTTGACGTTGAAATCAATGGCCCGGAAACTGCTGACGCGGCAATCAAGATGTCGGCGGTACAATTGGTTTCTACAACAGGCGAGACGTTGAATGGCCAATTTACGATGGACTTCACCGCTGTAGAAAACGATAGAGCGAAATATCCAACTTATGAACAAGCTGGTGAGCCTAATGCTACTCGCAGCATGATTACAATCCAGCTTTACGACCAGTCGTTGAATGGCGGGCAGGGTGACTTTATCACCCTCAAGCACGGCGACAAGATTGTGGTGCGCTTCTACCTGTTGCCTAAGGACACCAACTATGACACCTCCGCACGTCAAGACCTGCAACTGCGCGTCGCGCCTTACAACTCGGCAGTGCTGGTACGCACGTTGAATGCTGCAGCAGGCAGTGATGAAGGGACACAAGAGGGCGGTATCCTTGCCCACAAGGTGAACAAGGTCATCCTGCCGTCGGTAAGCAAAACCGGTCCTAACTACTGGATGTCGTCGCTCGACCCGAACATTTATCTGACTGAGCTTTCATTGCCGGGTTCGAAGTTCTCTTACCAGAACACCACAGACCAGACAAATGTGAGCACACACTATCAGAGCCTGTCGGTTGCCGACCAGATAAAGAACGGTATCCGTGCGTTCCACGTGCAGACCATTGGCGACAATGTGGATTCAGATGGTCCCAGTAGACGGGATAACGGTGGAAACGCCAACAGCATGGAACTGAAAATCTCTGTGGCTGAAAACAAGACCAGCATTGGCCTTAAAGATATGGTCAAAACCATTGCCCAAGGATTGAAAGACGCTGAAGACTACGGCAAGTACGGTGAGTATGCCTTTATCCTGCTTACATACTCTGGCAACGGTTCAGAGGGATTTGGACGTGTTTATAATGGCTGGGGGGACTATTCTTGGCAAGTCGCACCCGCCCAGGCATGGATGCAGGCCGTGAAGAACGACTTGGCAGAAATGGCTCAAGACAAGGATACCTACCGCCTTTACACGGATGAAATCACGCCGAATACCACGCTTGGACAGGTAGCAGGTCATGTCATTATCAAAGTGAACTATAATGACGACAATATGGCTAACTATCTTGCTACAAACGACCAGGTGCCTGCCTTGTTCTCCATTTGGGGCTTGACGGACCAGACAGTCAGAGACGATTTCGAACCTACCAGTGCTTATGCCATCAACATGTTGCGTTGGGGTACATCGAACCACAACGCGCCTGCTGACATGAAGTTCTTCTATCATGAGGCCAGCTCTGTAGGCCACGAAGAGTCAGAATCAGATAAGAAAAACAATATCATAGATATGTGGAATCGCAGCATCAACTATTACAAGACGAACAGCAACCACGATATGTGGTTCATGAACGATGTCGGCGGCTATTATTACGGCATTCATAACGCCCCCGCATCAGAGTCTCAGATCGGTATCGAGGGCTGGACGGAATACATCGGTCCAATTGCTACCGAATACCTGCAAGACCGTACGGAAGATGCTACCTTAGGCATCGTGCTGCTGAACTATGCCGACCCAAACAACCAATATTCCGGTAACCTGATTCAGACCATCATCAACAACAACTTCAGCTTCCAGTTGCGTACAAGTGGAAGCTCGAGCCAGTCAAATACTTACAATGCCGCTTACAGCAAGGGCGGCAATGCCATCGGCTGGGATAAGTAATCTAATTGACAACAGAACTTTCGTCGGGAAATACTCGGCGGGAGTTCTTTGTTGATGATATGAAGAATTTAAAATTAATGAATCATCCCATACGAAAATATGTTGTTTTAATCTTCGGTCTGGCTTGTCTGACGGCCTGCCAAAATGAACTATGGCAGAACGGCAATGCCGACGGTCATGTGAAGATCCTCGCGCGGATGCACTCATCCGCTACCACACGTACGTGTGTTGACGGGACGGCGACGGACGGCACGGTGGGCATCCTATGGACACCCGGTGACAACATCGGCGTGTATGGAACCAACGGAACGGCCAATGCCGTGTTCGCATCGACGAACACCAGCGCGGCACCAGAGGCCGTCTTCTCAGGCAACCTGAAAGCAGGAGAGACACCGGCCTACGCCTACTATCCCTACAGCACGGACAACGCATCGGCGGATGTGTCGGCCATCAAAGGTGACCTGAAGCTCGTACAGACCTACAACACGACGGACGACAAACTGGAAGCCGACTACAAGGTAGGACTGCCCGTCTCGACCTCGGCAGACGGCGGACAGTATGAGTTCTCCTTCGAGCACCTGTTCTCGCTGATAAAGTTCAGCGTCAACGCTACAGGCACTGCCCTCGAGGGCGACAACCTGGAAAGCATCATCCTGACCTTGCCCGACGGACGCAAGCTCGGCGGCGAGTTCACCTTCGACGCGACCACAAGGGCTGTCACCTGGACGGGAAGCGAGGCGGGAGCCAACATGCTGACCATGAAATGGAGCGACACGCCGGCGCTGACAAGCGGACAGGAGCAAACAGGATACATGACCTGCGCACCCGACATACATCAGGACGACGAGATCAAGATCACCATCCTGACCCATCAGTACAAGGCGGAGTTCACCCGACCGTCGCTGACCGACTTCATGGCAAACACGTACTACACGTTCCCGCTGACGCTGGCCAACTATCATGACATGGTGGTGACCAAGCGTCCTGTGTTCAACCATTTCTCATTCGAGGTGAGCGCCAACGAGGGCAAGATCCTCGGCACGAAGCTGGTGTATGAGAACGGGAAGACACAGCCGGTGGCAAACACGGCAGAAGTGATGACGGTGGGTACCGACAGCGTCACCGGCTGCATCCCCTATCTCTACGACTTCAACCTAAAGCCTACGTTCAACGTTCCCGAAGGCATGACCGTGACGGTGGACGGAAAGACGCAGACCAGCGGAGAGGACGAGCACGACTTCAGCAAGCCCGTGACCTATGTCGTGTCCAACGGAGAGGAAGACCGCGCCTATGTTGTCAAAGTAACCAACACCGGACTACCCGTGGTGGTGCTTGAGCAGGAAGGCGGTAGTGTACGTTGGGATGCTGCGGGCATCAACGTGCGCGGCAAGGAAGAAGACTGGGGCGAGAACGACAAGTTCACGCTGTATAATGCCGATGGCACGGTAGACGTGTCGACGGCAAAGTGCGGCGTACGCCTGCGAGGCAACTCCACACAGAACTTCCCAAAACTGCCCTTTGCGCTGAAGTTTGACAAGAAAGTCGGCATACAGGGACTTCCAAGTGACAAGCGCTGGGAACTGCTGGCCAACTGGATGGACCGCACTTCGCTGCGTAACACCGTAGCTCTCGACATCGCTCACCGTACCGCTGCCGCACATACTGACGGCCTGGGATGGAATCCTAACGGTGTGAATGTTGAACTGGTGATCAACGGACGGCATGTAGGGAATTATTTCCTCTGCGAAAAAGTGAAGATCGACGCCGACCGCGTAAACATCAAGGACTGTTATGAGGACGTAGTGGACGGCGGAAACACCAATCCATCGGTGGCCGATTGCGGTTACCTGCTTGAGTTCGACGACGCCATGGACGAAGTCAACTGTTTCCGCACAAACCGCGGACTACCTGTGATGTTCAAGGACGAAGTGCCTAAAGACGGAACACTGTTCAATGCCGTAAAAGCGAAAATTGAAGCCATTGAGCAGCATCTGGAAGACGGCAACTATCCGGAAGCATACAAGCAGCTGGACATCAAATCCGTCATCGACTACTTCTTTGTACAGGAACTGACGTTCAACGATGAATACAAGCATCCGAAGAGCGTCTACATGTATATTGACGGTGAGGGTAAACTCACAGCCGGACCTGTATGGGATTTCGACTGGCAGACGTTTATCATCCCCGAGCAGGTGCGCTCTTATAACGGCTCATACGATTGCCGTAACACTGACGAATGGCTATACGGAGCTTCAGCATTGGCTGAAAAGCCGATATTGCCGTGGGAAGGTTATGATTATACCAACGACAAGCCCTATATGTGGTATCCGCTCCTGTTCAGAGATCCCTCATTCAGAAGTGAGGTGCAAGCCCGTTGGGGTGCCATCTACGCAGCCCTGCAGGCCGTGATTGCCGACATCGACAAGCTGGCCGATCAGAACCGCGTATCGGACCAGTTCAACGCGGCCATGTGGCCAACCACACGCGAGCTGAAGAACGAATGTGGCGCTGCCTTCAACGGCGACGAGGACATGACCTTCGAACAGGCCATACAATCGATGAAAAAGGCATACACCGACCGTCTGAACTGGATGAACACGCAGATCGTAAGCGGCAACTTCGTGACCAATGCAGAATAACGTAAATATCTAACGATTAAAAATTTGATAAGTATGATTAAAAGATCAATCGCAGCAGCCTGTATCCTATTGGCTGGGGGGGGGCAGAAGGCTGACTCTACGGAAGCCGTAGAGTACAGCTCAAGTAAATACCAGGTAGAGACCAACGGTTTCTGGAGCAACTGGTTTGTCAGTGCTGCCGGTGGCGGCCAGGTCTATTTCGGTGACCACGACCGTCAGGCATCACTGGGCGACCGCATCGCCCCCGCTCTCGATATTGCCGTCGGCAAGTGGTTCTCACCGAGCATCGGCGTACGACTGATGTACAGCGGCCTGTCGATGAAGGGTGCCACCCAGAAAAGCGCTTTGGCTCACAGCACCGGCGAGGATGTGCCGGGCAAGGGCGGTAACGGCTACTGGCTGGAGAAGCAGAAATTCAACTACTTCAACATCCATGCCGACGCTCTCTTTAACCTCTCCAACATCATCTGCGGCTACAACGACCACCGCTTCTACAACCTCAGCGTCTACGGCGGTCTCGGTCTGATGCACGTGTCGGACGCACCGTCGAAGACGGACATCTCTGCCCACTTCGGCCTGTTCAACTCGTTCCGCCTGTGCTCGGCACTGGATCTCAACCTGGATCTGCGCGGTACGCTGGTCAACGACGACTTCGACGGTGAGGTCGGCGGACGCAGCAGTGAGGGTGTCCTCACGGCAGCCATCGGCTTGACCTATAAGTTTAAGCCACGCGGATGGGACCGCAGCAAGGTGATCACCCGTACGGTGTATGACAACGACGAGCTCAATGCCATGCGCGAGCAGCTCAACCGCATGAGTGAGGAGAACGCCCGCCTGCAAGAGGCCATCGCACAGAACGACAAGGAGAAGGCACAGACCATCGTCAAGCAGATCGCCTCGTCTAACCTCATCGTGTTCCCCATCGGCAAGAGCACACTGTCCAACCAGGCCCGTGTGAACCTCGGCATGCTCGCAGAGGTGATCAAGCAGGGCGATCCCTCAACGGTCTACACCATCACGGGATATGCCGATGCCGGCACAGGTACCAAGGAAGGCAACGAGCAGCTGAGCAAGGACCGTGCCGACGCCGTGTACAACTGTCTGGTGAAAGAGTTCGGCATCAGCAAGTCGCAGCTCCACATCGACTACAAGGGCGGCGTAGACAACATGTTCTATGACGACCCGCGCATGAGCCGCGCCGTGATCACACGCAGCCACTAAAAACTCTATATCTCAAAAAAACAGATGGGCTTTCAAAGGGCAGCACAGTCCCTTGAAGCCACAACCATCCCTCTTCCCGGAAACAGGAAGAGGGATTTTTTTTGCTCCATACAATGGGAAGCATCACCACCCGAAGGGGAGGGTGTTTCACTGCGTATGCCTGAAACAAATCAGAAACCACCGACCTAACGAAAAAACACTCCGATTGCTTGGCGGTTCGACATATAATGCTTAAATTTGTTCATGCACAAGATTCAAACTATGCTTAACCTGATGCAACCCTAACAGAACTTCCGGGACGACGCATCACCTACCCCTTAATACCGTACGGGCGGCACCTCCCTGCCACCAGCCCTCCTGTCGGATCGCTCTGCCAGGTCGTCAACGAAATACATAAAAAATATATGATTATATGAAGTACAGCCATCATCTCCTATCCATCAGCCTTGTAGGACTCCTGCTGACCGTAGCATGCAGTCAGAAACCGAATATTGAGATCACACACCTCGAGCACACAGACACATCACAGGACTCGGACTGCATCGAGAAGACCGGATATCTGAGCTACGACTCCGTGACATTCTCCGATCAGTCGTATGCCGTGAGCATGCTCCAACAGGCTCCGCAAAACTGGCTCGTCAAATATATGGATAAGGACGGCAAGCTGATCGGTACCGTCTCGGCAGCCTCGGAGACCACGTCCCAACACCTCGTCTACGGATATGACGACGAGGGACGGCTAAAATACCTGCTCTACTTCGACTACAAGCGGGAGCCTACCAATGCGAGCGAGCGATGTGACAGCGCCTACCAGCACTTCAGACTAGCCATCGACAGCATCGACTTCGGCAAGCCGGACACCAGCCGCCACCAACTGGCAGAGATCAAATACCGCAGAAACGGCGACGCCTATGAGGTGGGCAACTATGCAGAAGGAAAAGTCATCAAGGCACCGGAGGGATATAAGCTGAACGTAAGCGTCAAGCCCGGTGCCTCCTTCTGGACAAGCGATATCAACGGAGGACGATTCTACCTCATGGTGGATGTCGTGCCGGTAAAGGACGACGGGCACTACTCCATCAAGCGATTCGTAGACTTATACCCGACCATCGAGGAACACTATCTGCACGGCAGACGCATCAAAGCGATCGGCTACCCCAACCCGACCTATCCCCAAGATGTGAGAACGACAACGACGTACAGGAGGGAGAACGGCATGAACATTTATGAAATCCAGAAAGCTAACAGTACGGATACGCAGATAAGTATATGGAAAGAGGGACTGCCTCTGGTGATATTCACAAGAAGCAAATGGGGTACGCTGCGCAGCGAGACCCGCTATGTCTATCTCCCATCCGGTGAGGTGAAAAAACTGGAACGAGGCTTCAACTTCAAGGAAAAGAAGCTGAAAGCGGCCGTGGCGAAGATGATAAAGGCGGAAGACCTGCCGTCAGAGGATGACTTCATGGATCCCCTGGAAAATTCCAACTGGGCATATATCTACGGAGAATAAGGGAAACCATCAAGAACGGACAGAGGAAAGCAGAAGACCACTGCCCGAACGACGGACAAGGCAACGGCCCGGACAATATGGCCTGCTGTCCGTGACAAAACCAACAAGGAGGATGTGGCCCTTCGTCCTGAAGGGCCACATCCTCCTTTACCATTGATGACCGATACCAACGGAAAGAGCCGACAGGAGAGGACGACAGAAAACGGAGAGGTGAAACAAGCAATACGCCCCGACAAAGTAGCTCTATATACCACCCTTACCTCCCGGAGGGGTGAGCAGATGGTAGGGACGCATCATGGTGTTCCCCCTATATAATAAGGTATAAGGGATGTCCATCATGCGAAATCCGGACGGCGGACATACCTTACCTATATTGGTGATAGATATCCATCAGCGAGTCGTAAAATCCCCAACCGCAGTTTTCCACGCTCTGAATCAGACTCTCTATCCGCTCGTAATAGTTCAACAGCAGGTTGTTGACGACAATGAAGTGTACGGCCTTCTCAAAGTTGGTTTCCATCGTGGTATAGTATTGCTCCCACATATCCCCGAACATGACCGTGAACCGGCAGCCCTGTTCAATATAGAAAAGCATCAGATCGGCAACATCCTGCGGATTCGGTTTCAGCTTACGGAAGTCGGATATCACCTTTCTGCATTTGGCAAACGAGGGGTCCTTAGGACAACCTCGCTGAGGGAAAAACTCATTTCTGATGATGTCCTTGCATTTTTCCAATTCAATGCCATCATTGGGGGACAGGCGGAAATCCAAATATTCTTTAGCTTCTTTCCTGGCATCGTATAGTTCCAACATGATATCGATCACCTGCTCCTTGGTATGGGCAGATAGGAATGCTCTTAATTCTCTTTTTGACATACTCCTAGAATTATATGGAACTTATCGTTCTACGACGATCAAAATCCGAATCCATGCAAGACGGAGCCGGGAGGGAGCGGAGGGATCAGCATCCGGTGCCGTCAATGCTGCACGACGGTGCCTGCTCTTCCTTTACCGGCGGCTGTAACCCGGCCTCGACAGGACGGAAGGTGACCGTGCCGTCTTCGAGCAGGAAACACGGAATGCCCACGGAGCCGACACGCTTCATCACATCGAAAGCGCGATTATTGTCGCGCAGGCGCAAGAACTCCTTCAGGTTTCTCACGTGCTCGCCGATATCGATCACCTCGTATTTGCCGTTTCCCTTGACCTGCTCCTTAACGGCGGTGCAGTCAGGGCATGTACTCATTACATAAATCTTAATCATAATACAAATATTTTTAATACAACGAAAATAGGGAATGACGCATAACGTCAATGACAAAGTTACGCAAAAATTGCGGATATACATCTCGATAACGGCAAGAAAATGACCGGTGCGGAAGAGAAACCAGACTGCGCCGGCTATCGGACGGCCCTCTATGCCAACGAATGACAGAAAGACGACAGACAATTACGGTATCTCCATTGTATGATGGCGAACCAAGCCCCAACCGGTTAGAGGATTGAAGAATTTCGTGTCCCTGCCGGACAACTCAGGCTGCCCTCTTTATCGAAGGCGCAGCGGGCTGTGGCAGAAAGAAATGACAGACGGAATGCGGGCTGGAAGATGGAAGATCAGTCGGACAAGCCCATAAAATAATATTAAAATAGATACTTGCGGTCGAAGGACCGATTGGAGGTTAAGGTTAATTTTGTAACTTTGTGAATCGGGAGACCCTCACCGCCAGACCTCCCATGACACGTTGACGCGCATGGCCGCAACCCCATCATGGGACGACAGGAAGGGTCCGGCAGACAGGAAAATGAGTTGCACAATGAAGAACGGAAAGATATTATTCCTTCATGGCTTCTTTGCCAGTGGGGCATGCGTGCCTGCACAGACACTGAAAGCGGCATTCATGGGAAGGGCTGACGTGATGACGCCCGACCTGCCCCTACACCCGAGGGAGGCCATGGACTTGATAGAGAATATATGTGACAGCGAACGCCCCGATGTCCTGGTAGGCAACAGCTGCGGCTCGTTCTATGCACAGATGGCGGCCAACGCCAAAGGGATACCGGCCCTGCTGGGCAATCCCTATTTCATGATGACGGAGTTCCTGAAGCCCCGGATCGGCCAGCATGAATATAAGTCACCGCGTGCGAACGGAAACCAGAAGATGGTGATCGACGAGCAGCTGATCGACGAGTTCGCCGAGATGGAAGCCCATCAGTTCGACGGCTGCAACCCCGACTACAAGGCACAGATATGGGGCCTGTTCGGCGAGAACGACACGCTGGCACATTTTGAGCCTCTGTTTCTGCAACACTACCCAAATGCCTACCACTTCCCCGGCGCCCACACGCCTACGGCAGACGAGGTGAGGCAATGGTATGTCCCGCTGGTAGAGCAACTGCTGGCATCAGGCGGACAACACACGACTTCAATTGACAAATAAAAAAAGGATGAGAACAGAAAAGATAACGGCGGAGAATGCCGACAATGCAGAAGTGAGAGCACTGTACGAGAGTGCGTTTCCCAAGGAGGAGCGCATACCGTACGATGATCTGAAACACCTGCTGGGCGTGATGCCGATAGACTTCGTGACATATTATGACGGCGACCGCTTCGTCGGACTGACCATGGTGCTCAACCGCACGGACTTCAACTGGGGATGGTATTTCGCCGTAAAGGAAGAGTTGCGCGGCAGAGGATACGGACAGCAGATCCTTACGGCACTGATGGCCAAATATGCGGACCGGCAGCTGGTGATCGACATTGAATCGCCCGAACAGACAGACTGTGACAACATAGAGCAGCGCCACAGAAGATATGCGTTCTATAAGCGCAACGGCTTCCGCGACACTCCGACGGCCAAACGCTTTGAAGGTATCGACTATACCATATTGCTGTCGGGCGAAGGAACGTTTACGCAAGAAGACTACGACAACATACTTAACGACTTAAGAAAATTCTGGAAGAATGTTCCAAAGGAGGACTGACGATGACCCTAAAGGAAGCAATAAAAGACAGACACAGCGTGAGGGCATATAAGACCATGCCCCTGACGGATGACATCATCCACTCGCTTGAGCTTGAGATCAAGGAGCTGAACGCTGCCGGCAACCTGCACATGCAGCTGGTGACGAACGAGCCGAAGGCCTTCCAGGGCATGCTGGCTAAATATGGCAAGTTCAGAAATGTGAGCAACTATATCGTCATGGCCGGCAAGAAGGGCGACGACCTCGACGAGCGTATCGGATATTACGGTGAGCAGCTGGTACTATCGGCACAGACGCAAGGACTGAACACCTGCTGGGTGGGACTGAGCTATTCGAAAGTGCCCGGCACCTATGTCCTGGATAAGGACGAGACCATCGGGGCCTATATCTCAATAGGATATGGCGAGTCGAAAGGCGTGGCGCACAAGATCAAACGCCTCGATCAGGTAAGCAATGCCGACGCCACCACCCCGGAATGGTTTAAGGACGGAGTGGAAGCGGCCCTGCTCGCCCCTACGGCTATCAACCAGCAGAAGTTTTATTTTGAGTATATCAAGGCTGACGGGGACACCCGCGCCAAGGTCCGTGCCAAACGGGTATTCTCTCTGGTAGGATACACCAAGATGGACCTGGGCATAGCGAAGCTGCATTTTGAGATCGGCGCAGGCAAGGAGAACTTCACCTGGGCCGAATAGTATCTGCCGGAAGGTACGGGCAGCGGACCAGCCCTACCGCAACTCCAAGGAAACAGCATCCTGCACCCATAAGGACATGAAGCCCCGGCCGCCCATCCATATCGGTCGGGGTAATATTTCACAAAATATGATGGGAATGAGGATTGTGATCATACACAGAAATGACTTGCCACAATATCAAAATAAAGACCATTAAATACTGAAAGCTGTAAAGACAGCCACTCTATTTTTCCCAACGGGCTTTTCCACTAAAAAATATAAATCAGTATCGAAAAAGGAATTTATCATCTATCGTGATTTCAATAAGGTCCTATCAAACATCTCATGTTCCATCGCCACAGTACCCATCAAAATCAATACCGACTCTTAGCTAAGCATAGCCGTTCTCATACGTAAGGCCTTACGGGAATCCTTGTCCGACCATTCAATCTTGTTTGTAGTGTAAATCATGGATCGTATCTCAAGAACATATTTTATTCAGATATACATATAAGCCTTATAGGCCACATGATGACAATATTGTTTTATAGCATAGTAGTCCTTGCCTACGCTTATACATATCCTGTTAACTAGTTCTTGATATTTATAAGTGTGATTGAGTTGGCCCCATATGGGAAATGATTCGTTCGATTTGTTTTCACTACAAATCTCGCAGTAATACCCTCAGTATTTCCTTTTTTGCCTTAACGTCTACCTTATCAAATATGAGAACAATCTCTCCATACTATTTTCAATGCTCTTGATACCAAGACCACCATCCTCAACAGGTTGAGACGCTGCCTGCAATGCATCAGAGAACAATTCCCTATTTTCATGTAATCTCATATAATGTTCCAGTTCCTTTTATTAGGTAATGCTTTTTCTGAGACTGGCAACTTGTAGGTCGTCACTCCATTCAGCGTTCTGCTGAAAATCATCGTGTCAAGTCTCATATCCTCATATATGGCGCCAAGCAAGGCTCTTACATAAGGAGTATATGCCAAGGAAAGTTCTGCCAATTCCAGTTTCTGCTCTTGCGAAAGAGAATTTATAACTTTACAAATATTCACAATACATTCATCTGGCGATGTAGCAGGAATTTTCTTTATCCTTAATTCCGCAACACATATTGTTAGAAATAAATTTAAAATACTGAGTAATAATATATTACCCAGTATTTTGCCATGTCAGAAGATTCACTTAACTTAGTGTTGCAATAAAAATCAAACAAATCTTCATCAGGCAT
>ERZ779913.425-NODE-425-length-16532-cov-8.01748_pt1 | contig 16532 bp, 13 predicted proteins | sample MGYA00511547_ERZ779913 | MGnify/ENA primary metagenome ERZ779913 (study PRJEB29588, sample SAMEA2149539) | human gut metagenome | biome: human gut; feature: human-associated habitat; material: faeces | place: Denmark | collected 2008/2010 ...
AAGCTACAAATTCAAATCCGTTTCATTCAGAAATACCACTTAAAAGACTGTATTTTAATAATTTCAAAGACCGATTAGCCAACTTTTATTGGACAGTAGTGAAATTATAATTAAATTTATACCTTTACAAATTTTTATTAGGAAGCAATATATTTTGGGGAGATGTTATTTAGATTCTAGAAGTTTTTGCTATATTTGCAGTAGAATTAAATTTGGTATATTGTTTATGGTAACTACAAATGTAAATAACGAATTGATTAGACTGAGGGACTTGTCTTCGGTCTTTTCTCGTAGCGCATTTGTAGATATCTTAAATTATAATGATTATTCGCATTTTAATTGGTTGATGTCAAGGTATAATACATTAAAGTGCGTGACATATTTTGATTTAGTTAAAAAGACATATTCTTTGATCTCAAAATATTATAGATGTGAATATGTGTATAAGAATGAATTGATAAAACTTCTTCTTAAGAAATATGGTACAAGAAGTTCTGTGTACTTTAGTGAATTCAGAGTCGGAAATTCCATTGCTGATATGGTAATGTTTAATGGTGAAAGTAAGGCATTTGAAATAAAAACGGAGTATGATACCCCTCGTCGTTTAGATAAGCAAATGGAAACTTATAAACGTTTCTTTGATAAATGCTATATTGTTATCCCAGAAAGCAAATTGGAAGAGTATAATAATATTATAGAATCCACAATTGGTATTATAATAATGAGCAGGTACAAGGGGCGTATTGTACTTAAGAATGTTAGAGCAGCGCATCAGAATGAATATTTTGAATCTGATGCATTGATGTCTTGCCTTAGAACAGATGAATATAAAAATATAGTATCATCATTAGGTGTTTCTTTAGATGGGGTGGCTGGTTATGATGTGTATAGATTTTGTAGTAGTGTCATTTCCCGTGCGGATCCGAAACAGTTAAGGAAGCTCTTTTTGCGTGAAGTAAAAAAACGCAAAAATAATACTATGTTATTGCGAAAATATCCTATGTCAGTTAGGCAAATGATGCTAAGTCTAAATTTATCAAAAGACAAAGCGAATAAACTATTGGAACAATTAAATGTTAATATAAATTAGATATTATGTATTATCCATATCTTCGAGCAAAACAATATGAGCTTAAGGCTTTAAAAGAATTTTCAGAAGAGTATAAAACGCAAAATTCTATAACGCCGATTCTAGAACCTGTGAAGCAACTGCCAAATGCATTAAATGCTGCAATAGATGAGCTGTTGACTAATGGGTTAAAGTTTGCGCTTATCTTAAATCCTAAGGACGGAGATTTTAAGCATTCAACAGTTCATTTTAATGCATGGCGAGAACATAATAATTTGATGACTAATAAGGAAGGTTGGATCCCTTCATTTCTTTATTCCAAAGGCAATGCCGAAGAAATATTGTCAATGATTGATGAAAATAAACTTGAGCATGTTATGATAATCTTTCGCACTTGTATAGATATGGATGATAAAAGTGCTTGGGAAATTATTAATAACCGCTCAGTTGACTATGTCGTTAATGCTTTTGGATCTAGTTTTTTAAGGAGATTAGGAAGGAGATTAGAGGGAACGGGGAAAAAAATAATCCGATTGGATGATTGTTTCAAATCGAAGTCTCGTAATGCTGATTATGCACTTAATATAGATGAATTGTTCTCGGAAGAACCTTTTTATTATAATGAAAATAATTTGTATGGATATTCGGATTACACAACTTTGCCATCTGAGTATACAGAAGGAGGTATGTTGCCATATGCGTTAGTTATCCATCTTTCGTATAGGAAAAACGAAGACCAATTATATGTTCATCATTTCGTTTCGGACAATAATGAGACAAATAGTAATATTCGAGGGAAGTTCAGGGAGGCTGCACAAAAAATAGCTCCATTCTATAAGGATAAAGATAAAACAAATGCTGTTAACGAGCTTATAGAAAAGGCTGAAGAATCTGATGGCTATCCTGGTCTTGGGTACTTGAAGAAGTTATCTATTAAAAATCATTTGGAATTAATTCTTTCGCTAAACAAATAGCTATGTATATATGTAAGGATTGTTTTAGGGATGAGGAATTACGTTCCGAGGTTGAATCAAATGCTACTAAAGAGGGATGTTGTGAGGCTTGTGGTGAACCAGGGAAATTGATAGAGTTTTCTGAATTCTATGGATTTTTTGACGCATTGCTTTCTCTCTTTACTAATTCTGATAATAATGTAAATAAGACCATAGTAGATATAATTCAAGATGAATGGCATATATTTAGAGACAAGGGTATTGCAAAAGTATTATTAGAGAATGTTATTTCAATACATGATTATGCATTTTCAATAAATTCTAATGTAGAATATATTCCTGAGGTACAAGAACGTATTGCTATATGGGATAGATTGAAAGTTAGTGTAAAAGAGAAATCTCGCTTTTTTACAAATATGGATGAGTTTGCTCAGTATAATTATCTTACGGCAGGTAAGAGTTTACATATCGGGCAAAAGCTATTTCGTTCCCGAATAACACCTTTGGGTCAAAAGAAGATAAAATGTAACAAAATGGGATGTCCTCCGAAAGAATTAGCCACGGCAGGTCGTGCTAATCCCATAGGAATTCCATACTTATATCTAAGTGATTCTCCTAAAACGACTTATTTTGAAGTTAGAGCAGTCTATTTAGATAAATTAAGTGTTGGGACATTTATAATAGAAAGAGATTTAAAGTTAATAGATTTTGTATATGATGTAAATTTATTTTTATCATATAATGACGGAAGTGTTCCTTTAAAAGAAACCGTTATTAAGAAAAAGGTTATAGAAGCAATAAGTTCAGATTTGTCAAAACCACTACGCAGATATGATTCGGAAATAGAATATGTTCCCACACAGCTGATTTGTGAGTATTGTAGGAGTATAGTTGATTCTGAAGGATCTACAGCTGATGGAATTACTTTTGAAAGTTCTTTACGTAAAGGTGGACGCAATTATGTCCTATTTGATGAATCTGCAGCAAAATGCATAAGAGTGGATTCACACGAAATAACGCGAATAGATATAGATAAAGAATAAAATTCTGGTAGTATTTCACTGAGCGTGTCTGAATCAAGTCTGCCATAGGAGTAATGATGTAAAGTTGATTTTATGTCAAAATCATTATTTTTTTTGTTTATCAGGCCGACGAAACGGACTTTACAGAGATGTTCTTTAATAATATGAAAGTTTCCATACTGACAGCCAAAGATTTCCGGGAGTCGTCATAACGGCGACTCCTTTCTCGGGTCAGGTCAGTCTTCCGGCAGAGAACCCATATTCTGTTAGTAGGTTATGTTGGAAAGCAGCTGGTCAAAGGCTCTGTATTCTTGGTGACAAGGTTCATCAGAGTCAGCACTAATTCTTCATAGGTATGATTCGGACGATACCTATTGTCTTTATTGCCTAGGCTCTCGCGTAGAAATCGCTGTGTTCTGTAATCATTATTTCATTAGGTATTGCAGGCCATTCCGTTTCTCTGTATTCTTGTGCATAGGCTCAGAAATTTGTACTTTCATAAAATACATAGTTTGTATGTTAAGCTAATCTTAAATTACAAACTTCAGGGCTGACACGCAAGGGTCGGCCCTTTTTTATGACTTATCAGACACACTTTTTGAGACAGTATCGACTTCTTCTTCTTAACAGTCTACTTTTTAGGATGGTATTCTGCAAGGTGTCGCCGGTTTCAGTCCATAAAGAGAGAAAAGTGTCTGATTAAATCCGGAAGAGTCAGAGATTGGGAATTCTGGATTTGTACTCCTGTAGTTTGTACTCCTGTAGTTTGTACTCCTGTAGTTTGTACTCAAACCGCCATCTCTCGAAGCCAATACTCTCCGTTTCAGCTGTCAAGACAAGGTTGTCACTTCCAAATCCGAAACTTAGAGACTAGGTCGTGACTGGGTATATTACCATCTTCACTGACAAAATTTTTAGAGTATTGCTTGCATATCCCAAGTATTTTTCCTACCTTTACATAAAGGTTGTGTATATGATGATTAAAACTTAATGGTTTGGTCGTCACTAAGTCGTTAAAAATCAATGATACGTCAACTTCTAATTATATTTATCAATGTAAATTAATTCCGCCAATGGGTTTTGTTAAGAATAAAGCCATTGTTCGTTTTCTGTCACAGAAAGATTTAATTTAATAACATTATGTATAAAACAGAAAAGAAAATAGTTACTGATTTTATAGAGTTGTTGTACAACAAAACTCAGCAACAACATAATTTAGCAAATCAATATAAGAAAAGATTTGGCATGAAACGTTTTTTATTGTCGGTCAGTACCATTGTGTTGATATCTTGCATTTGCACACCATCATTCTCACAGTCAATAGAGAATACAAAGACGGTATTTCAGTATGAAGAAGCAGCAAAACAGGGAGATGCTGATGCGCAATGCAACTTGGGTAATTGTTATTACAATGGCCAAGGTGTGGGACAAGATTACACAAAGGCGGTATCGTGGTATGCAAAGGCTGCGAAACAGGGATATGCCATGGCTCAATATGACTTAGGCGTTTGCTATTACAACGGCCAAGGAGTGGAGCAAGATTACGCAAAGGCGGTATTTTGGTATGCAAAGGCAGCGGAACAAGGATATGCCAATGCTCAATACAATTTAGGCATTTGCTATTGCAACGGCCAAGGAGTGGGTCAAGATTACGCAAAGGCGGCATTCTGGTATGCAAAGGCAGCGGAACAGGGATATGCTATGGCACAATACAACTTGGGCGTTTGCTATCATAGCGGCCAAGGAGTGGGTCAAGATTACGTTAAGGCCGTATTCTGGTATGTAAAGGCAGCGGAACAGGGATTTGTCGATGCTCAATACAACTTAGGCGTTTGCTATTGTAACGGCCAAGGAGTAAAGCAAGATTACGCAAAGGCCGTTTCCTGGTATGCGAAGGCAGCGGAACAGGGATATGCCGATGCACAATACAACTTAGGTATGTGCTATTACAATGGCCAAGGAGTGGGTCAAGATTACGCAAAGGCGGCATTCTGGCTTGCAAAGGCGGCGGAACAAGGAATTGCCGATGCGCAATACAATTTAGGTGTGTGTTATGATAACGGCCAAGGAGTGGGTCAAGATTATGCAAAGGCAGCATTCTGGTATGCAAAGGCAGCGGAACAGGGAGATTCCATAGCACAAAACATATTAGGTAATTGCTATTACAATGGTCAAGGAGTGGGTCAAGATTACGTAAAAGCGGCATCGTGGTATGCAAAGGCAGCGGAACAGGGATATGCCCTGGCTCAATATGACTTAGGCAATTGCTATTACAATGGCCAAGGTGTGGGTCAAGATTATGCAAGGTCGGTGTTTTGGTTTACCAAGGCGGCGGAACAGGGATATGCCGATGCTCAATACAACTTAGGCGTTTGCTATTACAACGGCCAAGGAGTGGGTCAAGATTACGCAAAGGCGGCATCGTGGTATGCAAAGGCAGCGGAACAGGGATATGCCGATGCACAATGCAACTTAGGTAATTGCTATTACAACGGCCAAGGAGTGGGTCAAGATTACGTAAAGGCGGCATTCTGGTATGCAAGGGCGGCGGAGCAGGGATATGCTATGGCTCAATACAACTTAGGCGTTTGTTATTACAACGGCCAAGGTGTGAGTCAAGATTATGCAAAGGCGGCATTCTGGTTTGTAAAGGCGGCGGAGCAGGGATATGCTATGGCTCAATACAACTTAGGCGTTTGTTATTACAACGGCCAAGGTGTGAGTCAAGATTATGCAAAGGCGGCATCGTGGTATGCAAAGGCGGCGGAACAGGGAGTTGCCGATGCACAATGCAACTTGGGTGTTTGTTATTATAACGGACGTGGTGTGGAAGAAGATTACGCAAAGGCAGTATTCTGGTATGTAAAGGCGGCGGAACAGGGAGTTGCTGATGCTCAATACAACTTAGGCATTTGCTATTACAAAGGCCAAGGAGTGGAGGAAGATTATGCAAAGGCGGCATCGTGGTATGCAAAGGCGGCAGAACAGGGATATGCCATGGCACAATACAATTTAGGCATTTGCTATTACAAAGGCCAAGGAATAGAGGAAGATTACGCAAAGGCGACATCCTGGTTTGCAAAGGCGGCGGAACAGGGATATGCTATGGCACAATATAACTTAGGCATTTGTTATTACAAAGGTCAAGGTGTGGATCAAGATTATTCCAAAGCAGTGTATTGGCTCTCAAAAGCATCAGAACAAGGATATATCGATGCACTAAATCTGTTAAAGAGTATAAAATGACAATAATGCTTAATACAGATATACTAAAAAGTGAAAAATTACGAATGAGATAAGTGAGATAATCAGACTGTTTCTATACAGAATAAAATTGGGCAATGAATATTGCATTGCCCAATTTTATTCATTTGATATCTCACCATACAAGATATTAGAACTTCATATTGCGTATTTTAATTTCATTTGTTGCTGTCCGGTAAAAATTAAAAAAGCAAGATAGTTCAGCTCGAAGCCCTTTTAAGTCAGGCATCGGTTTTCTTTTCCCCAAAGTAAGCCCACTCTAGAGGACGCTTTTCAATTGTGTTATGCTCTACAACAATAAAAGTCAACAGGCTCTGTTATATATGGCATAAAGTAATGACACAAGAAGAGTACGCAAGGATGTTGCCAGAAGCCAAAATATAGTTCAAGTCAGGCAAGCCGTTGCCTGGTGAGGTTAGCACCTTTTACTAAGTATTCCGATGACATCACACAATAAGCATTCTGGTTCTCTTTTTATCATTCTTGAGTCTATCAATTTCTGTTCAATATTCCTGAATCTTTATCTTTATTCTGCATCTTCAGTTTCACATCGGACTTGGACTTTCCGAATGAGAAGTTGTAAACGAGATTGATATATACCATATTGGCATTATTGATGATCCGCTCGGTTTCTGTACGTTGTAGAAGCGGTGTTCCTGATACGGATGTAACCTGTTTCCATGAATCATAGAACGGGTATCTTATGCCTCCGGTAACAGTAAGGTTCTTGATCGGCTTATAAGACAGTTCTGCCGATGCCATACTTGGTATGTTTCTCGTCGTCTGTCCGATAAGGGATTTTTTCTGAGTCTGGTAGAACAGCTGCAAGCCCCATTTATTGTATGCAAGATATATTGACGGAATGATCGAATAGCCCGTATGGTTCCACTGTGAATTGCCAAGTTTGTTTATCTGATGGAACACTTCAGAGTACAGTCTCAATCTGAGTATATTGTTTGAAAACAGATACCACTGCAGAAACAGACTGGCTTTCATATTCTGAGCGTTGTCCAGGTTGCCGAATGTCTCAATGATGTTTGTATTATCTGATTGGAAAATCGGTGCGATGGCATCTTTTGTATATGAATATCCCACTTCTGCATTGATTATAAATTTCTTGAAGCCTTTGAAGTAGGACAGCGACAGATCGTGATTGTTGCTCGGGGTTAAATTCGGATTCCCTGCGAATATATAATTGGGATCCTTGAAATAAGGATTGTAAGTGAGTGAAGACACCGATGGGTTTTCGGTGTTCACCTCATAATTGAACATCAAATCCGAACTCCGGTCTATGAAATATCCCAATGTCACCTGCGGGCGGAAGTAGGTAAAGTGGTAGGTCTTGTCTTCAATGGTGGTAAATATATTGTTGTTTACACCGGCGCTTATGCTGTAATTGAATCTGTCTCCCAGCATTCCCGTTATTCCTAAATAGGAATAAATTTCATTGGTTGTTGTTTTGTTGTTTGAAGGCAAGTTGTCCTGAACGCTGTTATTGTACATATACCTGGTTCCAACATACAGGTTCGCCTTCTTCATTTTATAGTTATACAGCGCCTCGCCGATAACGGAGTATTTATCCGTATGGATTACCGTTGCCGTTTCAAAATCCGTTTTTTCATCCAGCAGTTCCTTATATTCATAGTCATAGTCTGACTTGTAGTAAGTACCGACAAGATTCATTATCAGCTCATGTTTGGAGCCGAATGATTTGCTGAAATACATATCCATGACCGGACTGATGTATTTGTCTCTGTCTGAACTCTCACCGGTCTTAATGGATTCCACGTCATTTATTCTTGACGTGATGTCCTGTATTGAGGAACGTCTGCGGTTCAATGAGTTGAGTGACAGTCTTGCACTGAAGAGATAGTTGTCCGTTTTGGAATTGTTGAAGCTGATTTCAGCCATCTGCTGTTCATAGGCATACGGGCTGTTGCGTCCGCTTTTTGTCTTTTGGTAATCTGTTCCCCCGACAGAATATGCCATTTCTTCATCCAATACCCTTTTGTTGTAGTTCCTGTAATTGATATTGTATGTTATGCCTATCTGCGAATTTCCCCAGTTGTATTTGAAGTTGACTACATCGTTGCCGAAGCCTGTGGTCACGGCATTCTGGGTGTTGATGCCGACCGAACCTCCGTTCTGTCTTTCTTTGGTCACTACATTTATGACCGCTCCCAATCCCATATTCGAGTATTGGATGGGCGGTTGTGTGTAATAGTCTATTTTTGCAATGTTCTCGGGAGATATGACAGAGAGGTCAGTAGGAGTTGACGGTACTCCATTGACCAGAATCTTTACTGCTTTGCCGTCAACGGATGAGACACTCTGGTCAAGAACCTGTATCTTGGGTAGAAATTCCAATGCGGACAATGCACTGCTGTATTGTCCTTTTTCAGCATTGGTCAATTTATATTCTTTCTTGTCGGCAAATCTTTTCACCATGCTTGTAGTTACGACGACCTCTTCCAGATTCATGGAACTTTCCTGTAGGTGGATTATTCCCAAATCAGTAGTCTTGTCCAGTTTCAGATCCTGATAATAATTCGAGTAGCCCAGAAATGAGATTTCAAGGCCATAATTTCCGGACTTCAGTCCTTCTATGGTAAATTGACCTTCACCATCCGTGGTTTCTCCTTTGTAATAAAGGGAATCTGATTTGGATCTGATTACTACAGAGGCTCCCGTTATAGATTGTTCCTTGGAATCCTTCACAGCACCCTTAATGGTATGTTGGGCCCATGCCGGTATTGTACACATGATATTGCAAAGCAGCAAAAAAACAAGTTTTAATCTTCTCATGCCGATAGCTGTTTTTTGCGCAAAAGTAATTGCTTGGCAAGAAAAAACAGCTATAAAGCGGCTGACATTTTGCTGACATTATCCTGATAATTGACTAATAATCATCCGTTTTCTATTTTGATGGGGGTAATGTTCCCTCTTTATCCGAAATTATCCGTATATGGCTGTTGCCTCAACGATAGGAAGTGTTTCACAGAGTGTGTCTGAAGCCAGTCGGCCTTAGAAGGGATGATGCAAGGTTAATGGATATTTATATCTTATATCGAGATCCATATTTTTTGTTTATCCGGCCGATAAAACGGATTATGCAGAAGGGCATATCCGGTTCCTGTGGACAATACGTCCGGACTCTCGCCGGTCAAGAACCGTAGCTTGTAAAGAGAAACAGTACGACCTTTTCCTGACGGTCTACCTTTTTAGGATGACTTTCTGTAAGGTGTAAACTGTCTCAATTAGCGTATCTATTATCAGTTGATTATCAATACTATATGCTCTAAACGATAGAAAAGAGATTGTGTAGATTCTATATAGATACGAAATAGGTAAAATTTAACTTTCTATCACACCGAAATTACAAAAAAGTGGGTGATGTGGGGTGGTTAGTAGTCACTCCATATGCCTTTTATTGCCACAATGGTTCGTTTTCCCAACCAGAAGGAAAACCAAGGGCAGCCTTATCTACTTCTGGAAACATTGCAAAAAGACTGTTCATCTTGTCAAGCATATCATTATTTGGAGATATGATATCAAGGAAGTACTTGATGATGCACATATCAAAGTACACTTTCAATGGGTTTGTCGGCAAAGTAATCCATGGACGTGACATTCTGATTGGCATAGTGGCACGAATAGAGAACACCCTATTCCAAATACGAGCATGGTGACAGCAGGAGTTTCGTGTCACCGTGATAATGGTAAGCCAAGACTCAAAAGGAGCAACTTGCAGACCAAATGACTGGGCGATACGTTTCTTTATCTTTTTATTCTTGATATTAGCGTAGATATTGGTGATTACACCAAACGGCAATATCTCTGTCAGCATCTATGAAGGAGGGTACTGATTGGTATATGTCTCTTTGAAATGGTTGATGAAATCCTCTTTTGTATGGTTCAGCTCATCTTCTATAAGATATATTGAGCGATTGAACTTGGACGGATTTGAGAAATTGTTGGCATCAGTCATCCAAAAAGGGTCGCCTGTCATTTCCGTTCCAAAGTTCACGATAGTGCAACGCACTGCGACCTCTATCTTTTCAATTTCATTGAATAAAAGTAGGCGCAGTTTCTTGTCAAAGCGATACAACACATAACCTTACCGAAAGTTACTCCTCGCTTGAATAGATGTTGCTCTTTGGGAATGGAAAGCAATGGGTACATATAGGCAGACAAACGATAGTAACCAATGTGTGAAAGATAATGCTGAGCCTTTTTCTCATCGGTTATCTTCATACCTCTTGTTTTGAGTAGCTGCACTAACTCATAGGGTGTGGAATATGTTTTTATAAACGGAATTTTTGTTGCTATATACCTATAAAAACAAAAACGACCCGCACATTTGAGCATCGTTGAGAGGCTTGGCGGGTTCTCGTGTTACAAAGGTACAAATAATCATCGATAATACAAACTTTTTAGCAGAAAAAAAACGAAAAAGTGGATTTCTTTGACATATTTATAATCAGGCCTTAAAATCGTACTTTGCCAGCCAAACAAAGTGGTTCTCAAGGTAAAAGTGTTACCTTTGTAACCTATTCTCATACCGGAAGCCCCGATGGGCAAAGGTAGGGCAGACATATATACATATAAGGCGTAACCGTACGCTTTGGTTTTGACTTGTTAGAACTTCGCAAACTCTCAACTGTTCGTCAGAAGACAAAGCAACGGGAACGCCTCATAGGGGTATATTATATACAGTCATCATTGGCTTCGGACGATTTTCTTGTTTGTTGTCAAGAGTGCTTTTTATATATTTACACTGGCGTGGGGCTTTCGGCGTTGCTCGTTTCGGACGAACAGGGCAATGCGAAGGCCTTAACAAGTGGAACCCCATCTCCTTTTAAAGAAGAATTCATCACTTTTAAAATGTTGTGGAATAAAATAGAAACAATATGAAAAGAGCCTTTGTATATAAAGATGAAAAATCGTACAAATTTTGGTGGATAGATTATAGCGATTGTATTTTTGCTGTAAATTACGGCAAATACGGTAGCATAGGGAAATTCGAATTAAAGGAATTTGATACAAAAGAAGACTGTCAAAAGGAAGCCGAGAAGTTGATTCGTTCAAAGATGAAAAAAGGATATGTTGAAGACGAAAACTTTAATTTCATGGATCGGCTATATATTGACAGTGAGGAGTATGGTCTTCATCCCAAGACATCACATCCGAGATTCTCCGAACATTTTAACGATGAAATATATTATTCGGATGGCGATGAAGATACTCCATTCGGAAGTGATGAAGGGAATGATACGTTGAAATACATATTTGAAGCTGTTAGGAAAGATCCGAATTTTGATTATTCTGATTTTCCACGAAAGCTGATAGAGCAAGATTGGGATATGGAATATATTCCTGTTGATACTCTTGATGCTGACGAAGTAGGAAGAATGGCAGCGGACAAGGAAATGTATATGATCCAAAGTGATATGGTTACTTATGCAACCGCCTTTGCACAAATAAAAATAACCGGTGTTATTTCTTCTGAGTTAAAGGAGCGTGGGATTAAAGCCATTAAAAGATTAGCCTTGATTTATGGTACGCCTTGGAATGAAAATGAAATCCAGAGAAAGATGGTAGAAGATCTCCAATCATTTAGTTTTATTATCTGAACGTATGTTGTTAGCAGGCATTTAGGTCATCGTTCTGGCAGCAAGAGCCTTTCGTTTCCTCTTATTGTTTCGTTCCGTAAAATGTGTATAGGGAGTGCAGCATCATCAATACGCGGAAAATCGGCTGAAAATGTTTCTTTTATTTGTCATTTAAGAATTTCTGTTATCCATTTCAGCGCAGTAGGAATTAAAAACATTTCGGAAATAAGTAGAAAACCGAATGAGAACAGGAAAAAGTAACACCGAAGGGGACTGAACTTACGTCCTTCATAGTGCTGCAAGACCGCTTCCCTTCGTGAAAGCGGGTATATCCACCCACGATGAATGCAGTGTAAAATTACAAGAAGTCCGACTATCATGGCGATTGTAAACCACTCGAATGCCGAGGAGCCAAAATAGAAATACCCAGTTGTACAGAATACCGGACCATAGACCAGTGTCATGAAACAAAACATTAGGAAAGACTCCCCGTCGGGGCGTCTTGGCTCGCCCTTGTAATGATACTGTGCCATTTCTCCCAACCAGAACAGATAGTCGAAGAAATAGTATCGTCGTTTTCGTACTTGCTCTGACGCTTTATTTTTGTACTTCTTCATAAGGCTTTCCGTTTGTTTAATTATGAGATTCTATTTTCGATGGTATATGACGATAAATAAAATCATCTACTCTTCAGGTACGATTGGTTTTATGCTTTGTTAGTCTGGAAAAGTTATTTATGCAGGAAAATAAATCACCTCAAGTCTTTTTTATATGTTCATTTAATATGCGTAAAATATCAGTTCGTTTCATTGACAGGCTTGAAGCTAAAATAGACTCAATAGCACCCGTCTTATTGAGATTAAATCTCATTATCTTCTTCATAAAATTGGACGTCGTATGAGATTTCATTCGTTGAACGATATATGTGGGTTGATAATCAATGGCAATTAGCTTTGTCGAGCCAATTGTTATTAGATAAAATTTCTGTACATCCTTGAAATATATCGTATTATACGAGGCCTTAATTTGTACATAAATCTCAATTTTGTCTTTGTGTATAACTAAATACGGAATACGTTGCAGATAATTATAGAGCGACGTGACGCATAGGCATAACCCTCCAACACCAAAAAATATGGAGCCTAACCAGCCACCCATGATTTTAGTTACTATCCTGCAATGGTCATCTGCTATAATATTGATGCCGAGTATGGCAAAAAGCAGACAACATATTCCTATTAATAAGTTTTTCCAAGGATTTTGGTAAACCTTGATTTCTTCTGTATCGTTTGATACCTTGTTCTGCCGTTTCATAGCTGATCAACATCTTTTCTAGAGAATCATTTCTTTTATGTCCTTTGATACCCACATCCCGATATCCTGCTCATCGTAGAAGGGCGCCTCGTCATCGTTCATGGTAGGGAGCATAATCAGTTGACTATATGCCCGAAAAAGTAGCCATATGCTCATTGCCTATCGAGCCATATGCTCATTGCCCATCGAGCCATATGCTCCTTGCCGAAGATATGAGTGAGGTGGCCATATGCTTTAGTATTCATTCCGCTTTGCAGGTGTCTGCTGTTTCAGTTTATAAAGATATAAAGAGGAAGGCAGTCTAGTTAGATCAGGAAAAGTCTGCATGGATCAGAGAAGATATTTTCATTGCTTTCTAAAGATATCTTATCTCACCGGGCATTATTTTATAAACTACGAAAGTATGGGCATATATCATTTAATTGTATTTTAAATGATAATAGAGAAATCGTGCTTCTTTATTTTGGTTTTTATTTGTTTTATATTATCTTTGTGGTCTCATATCATGTTTTCGAGAAGTCTAATGCAAAATGCTATATGAAACATTTCGGGGAGAGTCTGTTCATGTGATGTAACATAGATTGTCAGCTATTGGGAACATGGATGCTGCAGGGCAGACGGACAGTGTGTCGAAAGGTCGGACAGTAAAGTCATGCCGGTGATGGTAGTATCCTGCCGGTTGGCGGCATGGAGAATGGCCGAGTGGTGAAATAAAGAAAATACTAAGAACTTATCGTATGGATTCCTTACATAATAAGATGATTTGTCTCTTGTTGTTCCTGGTCGGCACGCTCATGCTGGCTGGCGGGGTATATGGATGGACATCGCTGGCACGGTTTTCGAAAACCTCCATACGTACGACAGGTGTGATAAATACAATCCGTTCGGAAAGGAAGTACCGCTTCCGGAAGATGCGTATCCGTCGTGAGATGCGGATAAGTTATCGCACGGAAAAGTATGGCAGCTTATATGTCTCTAAAAAATGCTACCTGCCTTTCCGTAGTGAAGGCGACAGCCTGGAGGTGCTTTATGATTCCGGTAATCCTTACGACGTGCGTATTCCTGGCGATGAGCGCTGTATTTGGACGGTAATGCTGGCAACCGGTGTCTTATGTGTGGCCGGTGGGTGGCTGATGCGAAAGTCCCACCGTCGGTTGGAATGACAATTTCTTAATCCTTATAAACATCAACCAATATGAAAAAGAAAACATTACTGAGAACCGTGTTTCTGCTGGGTTTCCTGGTGCTGACAATGCCAGTCATGGCGCAGTTTAACTTAAAGAAGGCCATCAGTGGTGCCGCCAAGGCTGTAAAGGCCGTCACCCTGACTGATGCGCAGATGACGGAGTATGTCAAGGAGTATATTGACTGGATGGACAAGCATAATCAGGTGTGTGATGCCAATAGCCCTTACACCAAGCGATTGAATAAGTTGGTCGAAGGGTTGGGCGATGCTGATGGCATCCCCTTGAATTTCAAGGTCTACTATGTGACGGACGTCAATGCCTTTGCATGTGCCGACGGCAGTGTCCGTGTGTTCTCTTCCCTGATGGATATCATGACCGATGAGGAATTGCTGGGTGTCATTGGTCATGAGATCGGTCATGTGGCCCATCGTGACTCCAAGAGCGGCTTTCGCACCGCGTTGCTCACCTCTGCATTGAAGGATGGCATCTCCTCACAGGGTGGCAAGGCAGCCACGCTGACCGATTCGCAGTTGGGTGACTTGAGCGAGGCACTCGTCAATGCTACGTATTCGCAGAAGCAGGAACGTGAAGCGGACGACTATGGGTATGAATTTCTGAAGAAGTCGGGGAAAAATCCTTGGTCGATGGCCTTGTCTTTCCGTAAGCTGAAATCATTGCAGGAGGAAGCCGGCGCACAGAAGAACAGCAAGCTGAACCAACTGTTCTCCACCCATCCCGATCTTGATACGCGTATTAAGCGTATGGAAGAACGCGCTACGGCCGAAGGAATAGTGAAGCCTGCTGATGTCAAATAGTGACATTACTGCAGAGGTATAAGAAGGATGTAGGGCAGACAAGGATATTTATCCGTCTGTCACGCATCCTTCTTGCATATTGTCTGCCTATGCAGACAATGGATCAGTGTGTTCCGATAGGTCAGGTATCCGGCTTGCGGATGCCGTCTTCATTTTTGTCATCACGATCGTCCAATGTTTGTTTCTCAGGTATTTGCATGTTCTGTTGGCCTTGCTCGTTGCCGTCAGCAGGGAGACAGGAGAAGGGTCGTTTTCTGGATTTTCAGTTGCCGTATTTAGAATTCATTATGAATTGGCGGCCGTTTTTACGTTTTCAACAGATTGTTTAATCAGAATTAATGAAAATGACGGTCATCGTAATCTTTTTTATGTCAGTCGTTTACGGCAGATTTCGTACCTTTGCAGCCCGCTTTTTTCATACAAGGATTGATAAACGACATCGGGAGTGTCTGCAGGCGTCGAGGGCGACGGCTTGTCAAGGCCGTGATGCGGTGCCGGCCGGATGCTCCCCCTACACAAACACAGAGAGAATATGAGACTGATAATGAGTGACCGACCACTGAACATCACCCTTCGGGGTGCCGAAACGAGATACTTCGACCTGTCGTCGCTTCGGATCGCTCCCTGCATGGGATGCTTCAGATGCTGGACCAAGACGCCGGGGCAGTGCGTGATCCGCGATGACGCCACGACCGTCTATCCGTGCATCGCGCAGAGCGATCGGGTGATCTATGTCAGCCGGCTGAGATATGGCGGCTACGACAGCGTGATGAAGACGATGCTTGAGCGTGCCATCCCCATACAGCAGGCGTTCATACGCATCCACAAGGGCGAGACCCACCATGTGCAGCGTGCGGTGAGGCCGAAGAAGGCGACGATCGTGGCCTACGGAGACACCGGCGAGGAGGAACGCGACCTGTTCAGGAGGCTGGTGGCACGCAATGCCACGAACATGAGTTTTGAGCACTACGACATCATCTTCACGACGGAGGCCATGGTCGACGACGTGGTAAACAAAATCTTGGAGACATGGGAAGAATCATGATCATCAACGGGAGCCCGCGGGCTACCCGGTCCAACTCAAGACGCTATGCGGAGATCTTCGCGCGCCACTGCGGTGCGACGACCGTCAGCCGCCGCATCACGCGCACGAACCACCTGGAGCTGTGTGCGGAGGCAGGAACGGTGGACGACCTGTTGCTGGTGTTTCCGCTCTATGCCGACGCGCTGCCCGTGACGCTGCTCGACTTCCTCAAGACGCTGGAGGCGTATCCGCCGGCGCGGAAGCCGACGATG
>ERZ779913.438-NODE-438-length-16320-cov-1.66911_pt1 | contig 16320 bp, 13 predicted proteins | sample MGYA00511547_ERZ779913 | MGnify/ENA primary metagenome ERZ779913 (study PRJEB29588, sample SAMEA2149539) | human gut metagenome | biome: human gut; feature: human-associated habitat; material: faeces | place: Denmark | collected 2008/2010 ...
CGCCTCAAATATCGAGGAATCATCTGTTATATTCTTTAATGACTTTATTTGCAATAAAGCTTTTTTGTACAAAGCCGTAAGCACCCCTTGCGGTGTCTGGGCACGATAAAGTTTCGAACGGTCTACCGTTTTCTTCACTTGTTCATCGTTTATCTCCTTCATTGTATCTATACAGGGAAGAGCAAAAATGACGGCTGGATGCGCAGGCCCCAGCTTGTTAAGAATTTGATCTATCGCGTCTCCGCCGACCAATGGACGCGCTCCATCATGAATCAGGAGTTTCTCCGATTTAGAAGATATTTGAGAAATTCCATTGATGACAGAATCTACACGCGTATTTCCACCCTGTCCCCATTTAATCGGAATGGCATGTTTAAATTCTGAAAGAATCTGTTGAAATTGACTTTTTTCAGTATCTTTCACAACAATGACGATTTCATCTAGTAGTTTACTGTCTAAAATATTTTTAAAGGTATACCAGATTAAAGGATGTCCATGCATCTCCATAAGCAGTTTATTTATTGAGCCGCCTATACGGGTTCCCTCTCCCGCCGCTACTAAGACAAGGCTATTCATTATATCCACTCTCTAATTTAGCTTTTGCGAAAATTATTTGTCCGGCTTTTGTTTGCAAGACGGATGCAATAATAACAGGTATTTCCTGTCCGATAAATTGGCTCCCATTTTCGACCACGATCATTGTCCCATCATCTAAAAACGCTACACCTTGTCCTTCTTCCTTGCCATTTTTTACTAATTGGACATACACTTCTTCCCCCGGAATAACAGCCGGTTTTAATGCAATAATAAGTTCATTGATATTTAATACCGCAACCCCTTGTAATTCCGCAACCTTATTTAGATTATAATCATTAGTAATAATTTTATAGCCATGAGTTCTCGCTAGTTTTACTAATTTAGAATCAACTTCATTAATCTCCTCAAAATCTTCCGTCAAAATAATCAGTTCATTTTTGCTTTTCTTCTTTATCTGATTAAGAATATCCAATCCCCGACGTCCGCGATTTCTTTTCAATACATCTGCTGAATCAGCAATTTTCTGTAATTCTTCCAGCACAAAAACAGGAACGATGATTGGCCCCTCTAAAAAACCAGACTGATAAATATTCAAAATACGTCCATCAATAATAATATTCGTATCAAGCAGTTTCCCTACTTTTTTCTTTTTCTGTTTTGTACCGGATTCTGCCTTGAAATGAAACCATCCTGCAATTTCGGCCTTTTTGGAAATTGTCAGGTGCATTCCGATATATCCCAAAATTATACTGAGAGCCACAGATACATAAGGACCTATATATGGAATACTGCCAAACGCCAATCCAACTAAATTAGCTATAATAAGCCCTGCAAATAATCCTAAAGTACCAATTATAAGATCCTGTGTCGATATAAGCAGCAGTGATTTTTCGACTCGGGATGTAAAGGCAAACAAACTGCTAATCAAATAGCTCGAAATGACTCGTCCTACAAGTGCACCTAAAATTCCGCCTATCAGCATGACACCCAATGATAAAATTGTAATTCCCAAAATTGTCTCGGTCAAAACGTTTTTAGGAATGACTGCAGTAAGCAACGGTTCCGTCTGGGTAGACAACACTATTCCCAATACAGAAAAAAGCAGAATAAATATGGCCTTTAATACTTTTTCCGGCATATTATAAATTCCTCTTTAGTTTCCATAAAATAATTTCTGAAATACTACATTTACACATTTTAATTATAATAGCACAATCATAACGGATTGAAAAACAAACCTTTCTCTTATCTCACACCTGTGATTTAAAAAAATGGATCGCCTCTTCCAAATGATTTATAAATACCACATGCGAGAGTAATTCCTCCCGGTGATTATCTTTAAAATAGTTTTCGGCCTCTTCCTGATTCCTCGCGGGGAGGACAAATTCAGTAAAATTCATTTTGACCGCCTCTTTGAGTCGTAAGCTTAACTTAGAAACAGGGAGGATTTCACCGGTTAATCCAATTTCACCTAAAGCCATACAGAATTTTTTCAAAGGTATATCATATTTTACGGAAAATAATGCCAGTGCTACTGATAAATCCGCTGCTGTTTCTTTTAATTTATAGCCACCTGCCACATTGAGATATACATCATCAGCAGAAAATGGAATTTCCCCCTTTTTTTCCAGTACGGCAAGTAAAATAACCAATCTATTAAAATCGTAACCAGATGCAATTCTACGCGGAACTGCCAGTACGGAATGAACTGTAAGTGCCTGTACCTCAATCAAGATTGGACGTAAGCCTTCCATACAGGCAGCAACTGTACTTCCAGATACAGGAGCTTTTTGTATTCCTTTTAGAAGATACTTAGACGGATCATCAATCCCTTTCAATCCTTTCCGCCCCATTACAAAGAGTCCTGATTCAGATGTAGAACCAAATCGATTTTTCACAGTACGAAGCACACGAAATTGATAGTTTCTATCTCCTTCCAAATAAAAAACCACATCTACCATATGTTCTAATATACGCGGACCCGCAATATTTCCCTCTTTTGTAACATGCCCGATAATCATTACGATAATCCCTGATTCTTTAGCCATCTTTACAAGTATTGCTGTGCAGTCCCTGATTTGTGTCGGACTCCCCATTGCTGAAGAACTGTTAGGAAGATAAGTGGTTTGTATAGAATCAATAATAACCATATCCGGATGTAGTTTATCTACCTCGGCAAGAATTGTTTCTAAATTGCTCTCAGCAAAAACAAAACATCCCTCTGTATTTACAGAAAGCCGTTCTGCTCTCATTTTAATCTGTATATCTGATTCCTCACCACTGCAATATAGTACAGTTTTTCCCATCTTTGTAAATGAATCACATATTTGTAAAATAAGAGTTGATTTTCCGATTCCCGGTTCTCCACCCCAAAGAATAACGGAATCGGAGACTATACCGCCTCCTAATGGACGATCTAATTCTGTTATTCCCAATTTCATTCTATCTGTATCTTTTATTTCTATATCAGTTAAACTGGTAGGTTCTTTTCCGGATTGAAAAGATAACGTTCGTATGCTTTTGGGAATACTTCCTTCTATTTTTTCCTCTAATGAATTCCATTCTCCACAATTGGGGCATTTACCCATCCACTTAGGCGTTTCTGCTCCACAATTATGACATATAAACTTTGTCTTGGTTTTTGAGTTCATATTCGTCAATCTCTCCCGCAATATAAAATGGACATAGAGATCGTCCCTATGCCCATTATACTACTTTTTATCGATAAGCCTTAGTCTGCATTAAACACCAGATTGTTTTTTTCACCAACATCTACATGGATGGTACTCTTCCCTTTCAGCTTTCCTGATAATAATAATTCAGAAATTTCATCTTCCACTTCTTTTTGAATAGTTCTTTTCAAAGGCCGTGCACCATATTCAAAATCAGAACCGTCTGCAATCAAATGATTGCGAGCTTTTTCAGAAACATCCATTTTCAAATGAAGATGTTCCAATTTCTTTTCCCCTGCTTTTAAAAGGAGTTTTGCGATTTCTGATAGATTTTCTGTAGTCAGCGGATGGAAAACGATAATCTCATCAATCCTGTTAATAAATTCAGGTCGAAAAGTATGTTTGACCTGGTCTATAATCATGACTTTTGCACTTTCAAAATCTTTCTTGTCTTCATTCTTATCAATAAAGCCCAATTTCTTCTCTTTGCCGCGTAACAATCCTGATCCAAGATTACTTGTCATAATAATGACACAGTTTGTAAAATCAACGGTACGTCCCTGCCCATCTGTTAAGCGTCCATCATCAAGTACCTGTAGTAAGATATTAAAAAAGTCTGCATGTGCTTTTTCCACTTCATCAAAAAGAATGACACTATATGGATTCCTGCGAACGGCATCCGTTAATTGCCCGCCCTCTTCATATCCTACATATCCTGGAGGTGCCCCAACAAGGCGCGATACTTCATGTTTCTCCATATACTCAGACATATCAAAGCGAAGCATATTCTTCTCACTGCCAAACATAGTTTCTGCCAACGCCCTTGCCAATTCTGTCTTACCAACACCGGTAGAACCAAGAAACAGAAACGAACCAATTGGTCTTTTCGGATCTTTCATCCCTGCTCTGGCGCGCCGGATTGCCTTGGCAACAGCAGTTACGGCATCTTCCTGCCCAATAACACGTTTATGAAGTTCTTCTTCCAAATGAAGCAGACGTTCAGAATCCTTCTGTTTCAGATTCTGAAGGGGGACACCTGTCCACTTGGCAACCACCTCAGCTACGTCTTCTTCTGTAACAACTAAATGCTCATGATCACCGCCTTTCCATTCTCCCTTCATCTTTTCAATTTGTCCGGATAGCTCTTTTGCCTGATCCCTTAATATGGCAGCGCGTTCAAAATTTTGAGCAGATATGGCGGCTTCCTTCTCTTTCTGAACAGAGGCAAGATCCTCCTCCTTTTTTTTCAAATCGTCCGGTGTAGAAGAAGCCTCCATACGAACCTTAGCTGCGGCTTCATCAATAACATCAATTGCTTTATCCGGCTGGAAACGATCGGTAATATAACGAGAAGATAACTCTACCGCTTTTTTGATAGCCTCATCCGTAATTTTTGCTTTATGGAATGCTTCATATCTATCGCGAAGTCCCATTAATATATCAATAGTATCCTTAGGAGTAGGTTCTCCCACTTTTACAGGCTGGAAGCGGCGTTCAAGAGCTGCATCTTTCTCAATATATTTCTTATATTCTTTCAATGTTGTCGCGCCAATGCATCTAATCTCTCCTCTGGCAAGGGCAGGTTTCATAATATTAGCAGCATCCATGGAACCTTCCCCTGCACCGGCACCTACAAGAGTATGTAATTCGTCAATAAACAGAATCCAGTCCTCATGTTTCTTTACTTCTTCCAAGACTTTTTTTAACCGCTCTTCAAATTCCCCTCTATACTTTGTTCCCGCTACCACGGAAGACATATTTAAGGAAATGATTCTACAGTTTTTTAAAATTTCGGGAACGTCATTATTGATAATTCGCTGTGCTAAACCTTCTGCAATCGCAGTTTTCCCCACGCCCGGTTCGCCAATAAGAACCGGATTGTTTTTATTTCTCCGTGAGAGGATTTGAATAACTCTGTTAATTTCAGTCTGACGCCCAACAACAGGATCAATTTTCCCCTGTTTTGCCCTTTCATTCAAATCAACAGCAAATTCTCCCAAGTCGCCAAGATTTTCATTCTTTTCACTACCATTTTCTTCCGACATAAATTGTTCAAAAGCACGCTTCAATTTACCTCCTGTTACATTAAACTGCTCCAATATGCGGATCGCCAGTCCGCCGCCTTCATGAATAATGGCCAGCAATAAGTGTTCTGTTCCGACATAATTATTGCCAAGTTCATTGGCCTCTTCGACAGCCATTTCAAGAACCCGCTTTGTACGAGGTGCTATATAAAGGTCCGTATTTCTGAAAAAAACTGAATCGTTATATGCCTGCAGGAATTCTTCCAGTGCTGTTACTGTAAGTCCCAACGAATTTAAAATCTTTCCGCCCACACTGTCTTTTTCATTTGAAATACCTATCAAAAGATGTTCTGTCCCTACATATTCACTACCAAGCTTAGAGGCTTCCTCCGCAGCAAACTTCCATGCATTCTTTACGCTGTCTGTGTACCTATTTTCCATCCAAATTCCCTCCTTACATATTTGATTATCATAATTTTTCTTTTAAATTCCATTTTGTGCTTTATATGCCTGTATTTGATCCCGCAGCTTAGCCGCCTGCTCAAAATCTTCCGAATTTATAGCTGATTTTAATTGTTTTTCATATTCAGCCAGCTTTTCGTCTTTTATCGACTCTTCCTTTAAGCTTGGTTCATTTGGGGTCAGATTATGACTAAACAAGGGTCTGAGTTCTTCTCTAAAAGATTTGTAATCCTGGTTTCCATGAAACAGTCCCTTTGACAGATTTAATCCATCAGATGCTACTTCCCTGACATCACAAATGCTCCCATTATTATCTTTATAAAAATGTGGAAATATATCAAATAATCTTTTTCCTAAAATAGAAGGCATTGAATAATTTAATAAGTTTTCAGTTTGCTTGAAACGTTCTCCTTGTGCACATTCATTACAAAGATGTAATTCACTTTTTTTACCATTAATAATTCTTACCAAATGTACATTGGCTGCTCTTCCATGACAATGTTCACAAAACATTTTATTCTCCTTTCAAAGTCCACTCTGTCTGATGTATTATAGTTCTTACAGCATCTTGCCGATCTTCCGGCGGACAAAATTCAAGCATTGTCCGCATTAATACTTTAATCATGTGATATTCACGGCGTGAAATGATATTATATTTCAGAAGCATATTAAAATATCCTTCAAAATTGCTTTCAACCAATTCTATATCATTTTTATCAGTCTCCCCTTTTTTTTCAGAGACCATATGCGAGATTATTCCGTGATCTTTTTCCGCTACACCTCGCATGGAAATTTTAATGTATCCGCCGCTTCCTCGTCTTGACTCTACCATGAATCGATTATCTGATGAAAATCGTGTATTGATTACATATGTCACCTGTGACGGGGCACATTCCAAAAGATCAGCCACATCCTTACGCCGTAAAAGTAATTCATCAGAAGACTGCTTTCCCAACCTTTCTAATATAAATTGTTCAATTCTATCCGCTAAAATGGAATTTGTCATTTGATGATAGGCTCCTTTTCTTTTTACCAAATCTATTTTATTACTTAAAAGTCAAAAAGTCAATATGTTAAATAGTAAAAGCCACATGGAAAAAGGACATTTCTTTCATGTGGCTTTTAAAAAGCTAAAAATTAGAAATTCTTAAATTTTGCAAAACACTGGTAATCACTGATCCTGGAAAACCTCGACGATATAATATGCCCGCAGCTCTTCTATAATTATGCTTTAAATCTGGTAAAACTTTCACTTTATTTTTCATAACGATAAGTGCAGCCGCATATTCTTCATCAAAAGTCAAATGTCGGTCTATGGAAAGGCCTCGCAATTTCATTTTTTTATGAATATAAACATCTCCATAAGCATTCTTGCTCTTATATAAGTTAAACAAATCTTCAGCAAGATCTAAATCATTTACATATCCATAGTGTAAAAGTTTCGATAAAGCTTCTTCTATCTCCCGCAAAGGATATTCCCTGTCTTTTAATTTTTTACGCAATTCATAAGTACTCTGTCCACGATACTTCAGTAAATGCAAGGCCGCTTCATACGCTGTTTTACTCTTTTGCATCTTTATTCTTTGCAATAACATCCACATTAAATTTTTCCGGTTCTACCACCAGAGTATCCCTAATAATCTTATCAATTTCCGCAGCGATTTCCTGATTTTCTCTAAAAAAAGCCTTTGCTGCCTCACGGCCCTGACTTATACGATTTCCTTTATAGGAGTACCATGCCCCGCTCTTTTGAATAATATCCATATTAGTTGCGAGATCCAGTAATGTTCCTTCTTTTGAGATACCTTCTCCATACATCACATCAAACTCAGCTGTTTTAAAAGGCGGGGCCACTTTATTCTTTACAACTTTGGCACGAGTACGGTTTCCCACCACATCTGTCCCATTTTTTATAGCTTCACCGCGACGGATTTCTACCCGTATAGAAGAATAAAACTTAAGCGCTCTGCCACCAGTAGTGGTTTCAGGATTACCAAACATAATACCAACCTTCTCACGAATCTGATTGATAAATATCACGATGGTCCTGGATTTACTTATAATCCCGGTTAATTTTCTAAGCGCTTTGCTCATCAATCTGGCTTGAAGTCCTACAGATTGATCACCTATATCTCCTTCAATTTCCTGTTTCGGAACAAGAGCTGCTACTGAGTCAATAACAATCATATCCACCGCTCCGCTCCGCACCAACTGCTCACAGATACTTAATGCCTGTTCTCCGCTATCCGGCTGAGAAATCAAAAGGCGCTCCGTATCGACACCCAAATGATGAGCATATACGGGATCCAAGGCATGTTCCGCATCAATAAATGCCGCTACACCATTATTTTTTTGTGCTTCAGCAATGGCATGTAATGCTAATGTCGTTTTTCCGGAAGATTCCGGCCCGTAAATTTCTATGACCCTTCCCCGAGGATATCCGCCAACCCCTACTGCAATATCCAGAGCTAATGAACCTGTCGGAATAACCTCTGTATCCAATTTTCCCTTCATATCGCCTAATCGCATAATTGCACCGGCTCCGAACTCACGGGTAATTTGATGCATTGCATTTTCAAGAGCCTTTTGACGTTCTGAGTTCATGTCCGTATTCTGTACTTTTACTGTCATTTTATCCTCCTTTATTTAATTTAATATACTGTAGAACATAATATAATGCCTTATCTGCTGCGCCATAACGGATACTCTCACGATTCCCCATAAAATGTTCTTCATAGACTTTTGTTCCATATTTTCCTGAAACAGCTATAAATACAAGACCAGGACTCTCCCCATGTATTCCATTCCCCGGACCGGCATATCCGGTAGTGGACACATCACTATTATAAAGTCGTCTGCTACCTTCGGCCATTTCACCAGCTACACCAGCACTAACAGCAGTATCTCTTTCCAGTGTACTTTTTGAAACACCGAGAATCTCCTCTTTACTATCATTCCAATAAGTAACAGCACTCCCCTTAAAGTAGTCAGAACTTCCGGGCAAATCTGTCATTAACTTTCCAACTATACCACCGGTACATGATTCAGCGGCGCTCATTGTCATTTTATACTGAATCAATAATTCTGCCAAATCACTCCTAATATCAGATTCAACATGATACTCTGATACAGGAAGCCGCTTTTTTATAATCAATAAGAACGGAGTGATCAAATCGTGCGCATTTTGTATAGTACTTCCATGCGCAGTCATACGAAGCGCAATATATCCCGGCCTTGCCAATAAAGCAAATGTCGGATTTTCCTGCGCCTTAATTAGATCCATTATACGGGATTCAATTTCTGTCTCTGTCAACCCTGTTATAGTTACTATAACAGAATAAATAATACCTTGCGGTCCAAAATTACTTTCAAGCCACGGCATCATCTCTTTCTCTGCCATAATTTTCATTTCAAATGGTGGTCCCGGTAAATGAATTAGTGCTTTATGATTTTTAATAGATGCAGATCCATTAGCTGAACCAACATGATTTTCAAATATGCAGGAACCTTCTCCGAACCATGCCTGTCGCGATAGGAGTTTAGAATATACTCGCCTTTCTCGTTCATAATAATCCCTAAGACGGCTATTCTGATCCTCATAATATACATAAGGAATACCTAAAGCTTCTGCCCCGATGCGCTTTGTAATGTCTCCTTGTGTCGCACCCAGCCCGCCGGATGTAATTACTATATCTGCCCGAGACAATGCAATTTCCATAGCATTTCTCATCCGCATAGCATTATCCCCCACCGTAGTCATATAAGCTACTGTAAATCCGTGCTGATTCAGAAAACCCGCCAACCATCTGCTGTTCTCATTATCAATTTCTCCCAGTAGTAATTCTGTGCCGGTAGTAATGATTTCAACAATCATCATATACCTCTATCTGTTGTTATTCTCTCCGCAATCAAATCATATGCGTATCCATCTATAATATGCGCCTTAACAAAGTCACCCGGTCGTAAATCGCCAGGGTGATCTATGTAAACATTACCATCTACCTCAGGTGCTTGGAAAGATGCTCTGCCTTTAGCCTGAAGATTTCCACATCCATCATCTAATAATTCTTCCACCAATACTTCTGTATCAACTCCAATCAGATTCCGATTATTTTCTTCAGAAATTTCTGCTTGAGCCGCCATTAACTCGTGATATCGATTTTCTTTTATTTCTTCTGTAACCTGATCGACCATACGGGCTGCTGGTGTCCCATCTTGTGCTGAATAAGTAAATGCCCCCATATTATCAAATTTCACTGCCTTGATGAATGTAAGCAATTCTTTAAAATCTGCCTCTGTTTCTCCGGGAAACCCAACCATAAGGGTTGTCCGAATTGTTATATACGGTGTGGTATTTCGTAATTTCTTCAATAGCTTTTTGATGCTTTGGGAAGAATCACGTCTATGCATTCGTCTTAATACGGAATCACTTATATGCTGTAAAGGAATATCTACATATTTGCAGATCTTTTCTTCTTTAGTAATTATTTCTAAAAGTTCATCATCAAAATACGTTGGATACAGATAAAACAAACGAATCCATTTCACATTATCAATTTTTACAAGTTCTTTTAACAGCCTTGCAAGTGTTGTTCCATCATTTAAATCTCTGCCATAGAAACTGGAGTCTTGCGCAATTAAATTAAACTCACGGACACCTTCACTGGAAAGCCGTTTGACTTCGTGTACAACAGACGGAATGGAGCGGCTTCTCATCGCGCCACGAACATAGGGAATATAGCAAAACGTGCAACCATTACTGCATCCTTCCGCAATCTTTATATACGCACTGTAAGGTGGAGTCAGCGGCTGCCGCGGAATAAGTTCTTCATGTTCACAGGGAGCAGTATCGAATCTATATATCTTTTTATTGCCATGAATATAGGACTCTTGGACAACTTCTAAAATATGTTGCCATGAATCAGTACCTATAAAAATATCGATTTCCGGTATTTCTTTTCCCAATGCTTCCTTATATTGCTGTGTCAGACACCCGGCAGCGACAAGTTTCTCACAAACTCCCTCCTTTTTATATCTGGCTGCCTGCAAAATGGTCTGAATTGATTCTTCCTTTGCCGGATCAATAAATGTGCATGTGTTGATAATAATGATTTGCGCAGTGCTTAAATCCTCAGTTAATTCATACCCGGCTTTTGCTAAAATACCAACCATCATTTCAGTATCTACCAAATTCTTGGAACATCCCAAGCTAATAACTCCCAATTTACGATTCAATTATGAAATCCTCCTGAAACGAACCTGTTCTATCCATTCATTCAATAGTATTTTTTTCCCCTCATCAACATATTTCTTCTCTAATCCCCAATAACTTAAAGGATTTCCGTTTGTATCAGCAGGCAATGTGCTATCATTAACATAAATAAAGTAACAACCGTTATCCTGCATGACCTTTTTATAATGCGTAGGCGTCAACAACCAATTCATAAGTTTTTGACCAAGTTCGGGCTCTTTGCTGTCGGCAGAAAGCCCTATACCATACAAATACCAGGAAGTTCCATCCGTAGGGTACATAATTTGTAGAGGAAGATTTTCTTTTTGTGCCCGCATAGCCTCATTATAGCTGGATATCCCGATATCACATTTTCCCATACCTGCCATCCTTGATGGCGTCGAAAGATATTTCCCATATTGTACAATATGGGAGTTCCCCTCAGACAAAAGGTAAAGTGCCTCTGTAATCCCGAAGTGTTCTGCCATAGATAACAGCAAATCTTCCGCCATATCTGCCGCAATAAAATCCGTCATGGACAATCGGATCTGCGGTGAAGTCATTATATTGTTCCAATTATAATTTAGCAGAGAATGTCTGGCCGCAAATTCTTTATTAACAACAAAAACAATCGGATCTAACCAAATTCCCGTCCAAGTCCCCTCGAAATCCTTAAATTGTTCTAAAGCAGTGTCTGTCGATTCTGAAAAATAGGAGCGTAATGCCTTATTCTTTTTCAATTCTTCCAAATTGGTCTGAGATGTTAAAAATATATCAGCCTCGCCAATCCCCTGATGCCCATTACTGCCTAATTGTTCCGCTGTCATACGTATAATTTCTATCTGAAATCCGGTTTCCGCATAAAATTCTTTACCGATTTCATCTAAAATATTGGATTGTAAATCAGTACAAATTTTAATAGTTTGCGTCTTGACTGAAGTTTGCTTTTTCAAATCTTCCTGGATTTTTGCATATTGTAAAATTCCCCAAAAAGCAGTAGAAGCTAATATAAGAAATGATATAACCGGTATTAATCTCCGCAAAGGTTATCGCTCCCTTATTTGATAATATGTTATTTATTTTAATTTTCTATTTGATCCGGAAATAACTCTTTTAATTGCCCTTTAGAAACTAAAACCGTTCTCGGTTTTGCACCATCAGCTTTACTTACAATTCCCATTAATTCCATGGTATCCATTAATCTTCCTGCTCTAGTGTAGCCGATTCGAAACCTTCGCTGCAATGCGGAAACAGATGCTCTTTGGGTATCAACCACCCACCCTGACGCTTCTGCCAATAATTCATCTTTCGGCTCCTCTGAATCTGAAGAAACAGCAGGCTCCCACTCTGATAAATCTATTTTCGTCTCATCAGATACTATGACATCCTGCTGGATGCACTGTTCCTTTACATAAGAAACGACAGCCTCCACTTCCTCATCGGAAATAAATGCCCCTTGTATACGTATAGGATTTGATGCACCGGATGGATTAAAAAGCATATCACCTTTACCTAAAAGTTTTTCTGCGCCTGCTTTATCTAAAATGGTTCTGGAATCCACTTGTGATGAAACAGCAAACGAAATACGGCTGGGGATATTGGCTTTAATTAGGCCTGTAATAACATCTACAGAAGGTCTTTGCGTTGCTACAACAAGATGAATCCCCGCAGCTCTTGCTTTTTGTGCTAATCGACAAATCGCATCTTCCACACTGTCCTTTGCCACCATCATCAAATCTGCCAGCTCATCAATCACAACGACAATGAATGGCATCTTTATTTCAGAATTTTGCTTATTAAATCCATTAATATCACGAACATTTTTTTCCGCAAAAGACCGATAACGGGTTTCCATTTCTGTTACAGCCCAATTTAAGACACCTGCTGCTTTCTTGGGCTCCGTAACGACTTCCGTGCGCAAATGAGGAATCCCATTATATATAGACAGTTCAACCACTTTGGGATCGATCAGGATTAATTTTACATCTTCAGGAAGACTATGATAGAGAATACTGGTAATTATGGTATTGATGCAAACCGACTTTCCGCTTCCGGTTTGCCCGGCAATCAAAAGATGCGGCATTTTAGCCAGATCAGTAATTACTACCTTCCCTGCAATATCTTTTCCCAATGCCACAAGTATTTTTCCTTTCCCTTTTTGAAAAGCATTACTGGAAAGAACTTCCCGCAATGATACTGCAGCTGTTTTGGCATTAGGAATCTCAATCCCTACTGCAGATTTCCCGGGGATGGGCGCCTCTATTCGGATACTGGTGGCTGCCAGCTGAAGCGCTATATCATCCGACAAACCTTCTATTTTAGATACGCGTACCCCCGGAGCAGGTTCAAGTTCATAACGTGTAACAGCAGGTCCTATACTTACATGAACTATTTTGGCATTTACACCAAAGCTTTTTAATGTTGTCTCAAGACGATTTGCTTTTCCATAAGCATTCGTTTCCAAACTGCCGGAGCTTTCTCCCTCCTTTAAAAGAGACAGAGGTGGAAATGAATAAAAATTATTTTTCTCTGCTTCAGGCATGTCTGCCTTACTATTTATTTTAATATCATTTGTATTTTCTTCGCAGACTTTATGTCCTTCCAGCATATCAATATTATCTTCAGGCAATAAAATCTGTGCATTCTCGAAAACAGTTGGGTCTGTTGCTTCACCACATACAGGTTTCCCTTTTTCATCAGCAGGAGAAAATACATTAACAGGAAGATCTTCCGTATCATCTTTTTTTATATTTTTAATGGTAGGCTTATGGAAAATAAAATCTGTTAAATTATATTGTTCTCCTGCATTTTCCGCCGCATTACGGGCGCTATGATATGCTTCCTGCTTTTCACGTATTCTCGCTTTAACATGACCAATCCTTTTTTCAGTTTGTTCCCCAACCTTTTTAGCACCGTTTGAAACTGACCAATGTGTTAACAGTAAAATATCTATGACAAACAAACCGGTCAAAATGATTGTCGTCCCTATATTTCCCGCTAAAAAACGTATTATGCCCACCGGGATCCCACAAAACATTCCTCCATATGTCATAAAAGAAGCTACTGAAAAGTTACTACCGGCAGGGAGCATATGATGATGATAGCCGGAAGTATCCATACGGCAATTAAAGAAAAAACAAGACGACGTGTCATATTTGGCGCATGTCCTGTCAATACGTATACTGCTCCCGTAAAGATAAGAACAAGGGCCGCCCCAAATGAGGCCACTCCAAAGAGTACATAAAATCCATTCCGCAGCAGATTTCCCACAATTCCCATGCCATAGCCGCCTAAACTGAGACATACAAAGAAACCCAAAAGAATCATAACAATTCCCGTGATTTCAACTCTATTCGTCCCCTGGCCTTTTTTCTTTTCGCGTGTAATATGTACTTTCTTTTTCATCAGTTCGGTAAACCTTCCTACTCCTTATTCATCCTTTTATTCCATCTTTTTACAATCTCCGCTTCTGCACCATTCAATACAGGGCGGTAATACACAGCAGAACAAAGTTCATCAGGCAGATACTGCTGTTTAACCCATCCCCCATATGCATGTGGATATTTATAAGCTATTCCGTATCCCAGCCTGTTCGCTCCATTATAATGTGCATCTTTCAAATGCCGCGGAATAGACCAGTTACTCTTCTTTGCAATATCTGTCATCGCAGCAGAAATACCGACAACCGTACTATTACTTTTAGGAGCAAGAGAAATATATAATACTGCTTCCGCCAAAATAATCTGCGCTTCCGGGAATCCAACCATTTCCGCCGCCTGTGCTGCCGACACTGCCACACGAAGAGCATCGGGATCCGCTAATCCAACATCTTCTGCCGCACAGATTATAATTCTCCGTGAAATAAAAGAGGTTTTTTCTCCCCCTGCAATCATTCTTGCCAGATAGTGAAGAGCTGCCTGGGGATCGCTTCCACGCATGCTCTTAATAAATGCGGAAGCAATATCGTAATGATAATCACCTTTTTTATCATACACGGACATTTGTTCCCCGGCAACCCCCTGTACTTCTTTTTCAGTCAGTACCCCGCCATATGGCAAACTTGTTGTAGCCTGCTCCAATAAGTTTAACGCGATTCTAGTATCACCTGCCGCATATGCAGCAATATTTTTAAGAACTATTTCATCCGCATGATAATCATGCATGCCCAATCCCTTATTTTTATCTGTAAGCGCTTTTTGGAGGATAAGGACGATTGAATCGATGCTAAGCGGTTTAAGATGAATCAATCTTATCCGGGACAGTAACGAACCGTTTAGTTCAAAATAAGGATTTTCCGTAGTTGCTCCAATCAATATGAAAGTCCCATTTTCCACATAAGGCAGTAATAAATCCTGCTGTGCCCTATTAAATCGGTGAACTTCATCGATGAATACAATAGTTCTTCTTCCATAGTACTGCAATTCTTTTTGGGCAGCGGGAACGATGTCGCGAATTTCTTTAGCTCCGCTGGAAGTCGCATTTAATTTTAAAAATTTGAACTTAGTCATCTTTGCAATAACAGATGCAATTGTCGTTTTTCCACATCCGGGCGGCCCAAAGAGAAGAAGAGATGGTACTGTATCTCTTTCTATCATTTTATAAAGGAAAGAGTTTTTCCCTACAGTCTCGTCTTGCCCTATGATATCATCAAGTATTTCCGGACGCATTCGATCCGCCAGCGGAGCATATGCGTTTGATTCATCTGATATGTCAAATAATGATTCCATCTTTTCTTCCCCATAAGAATAAGCCGCCAAGTAAACCTTAGCGGCATTGCATTTAATGACCCCACCATGTCGTTTAATGCTGTATTTTGAGTCTGCATAGATGCAGGTGGGTGTCCTCATGACCTGTTCCTTCAGTCCCTGAAGAAGGGCATTGAATCCACAAATCGATTCTGAACTCCCTTTTTAAAGGTGTTGGTTCAAAATATAAAGCGACACGTGCACAGCAGGGTTTTATCTTTAATATTAGTGTAGCAAAAAGTATTCTGTTTTACAAGTTTCTGCCATCATCATACAAGAAACGCATTTGTCTTTTTCTTCAAAATGACAAATGCGTTTTGCAGTAGGTATAAATTAAATTAATAAATTCTTTTCCTTTTTAACATCTACTCTGATATGCAGCTCCTTTAACTGCATATCAACAACTTCTGAAGGTGCCTGTGTCATTTGATCGATAGCACTCTGTGTTTTTGGAAATGCAATAACATCACGGATGGATCCTAAACGAAGCATAAGCATTACAAGCCGATCAAGTCCCAAGGCAATCCCTGCATGCGGCGGCGCACCATAGCGGAAAGCATCCAAAAGGAACCCAAACTTTTCCTGTGCTTCTTCGTGTGTTATCCCAATCGCCTTGAAAACTTTTTCCTGCAGTTCCTCCTGATAAATAC
>ERZ779913.448-NODE-448-length-16025-cov-2.78904_pt1 | contig 16025 bp, 16 predicted proteins | sample MGYA00511547_ERZ779913 | MGnify/ENA primary metagenome ERZ779913 (study PRJEB29588, sample SAMEA2149539) | human gut metagenome | biome: human gut; feature: human-associated habitat; material: faeces | place: Denmark | collected 2008/2010 ...
TACAGGGAATGCATGAGAAGTCACAATAAATAATTGCATAATAAATAATTGTATTGTTGTATAGGAAAACTATAGATATAAAGCCATCGGAGCTGATACAAATAGAGGTTTCGGTGGCTTATTCTTGTACCATAGTGCTTTTTACAAGGTCATTTATTCGTTAAACTTAGATTTAGCGAATAAATGCGTACCGCTAAAAATTAGTACTGCTCCGCTATTTTATATTATTAAACACAAAAAGACGGTTGATAAATCAATCGTCTTTTTATATCTAGAATTTATGATTTTATTATAAAATAGATAACACATCCTCCACAATCTGCTCTGCAGTCAGATGATTCTCCTTCAGTACAGCATCCACATCATACCTGTCAAGAAATTCCTTCTTCAATCCATAATTCATCACTTTCATCTTGCTTGCACCATAGAATCGTGCAATTTTTTCACCAAAGCCGCCATCTAAAATACCGTCCTCTATAGTAATAACAGTATCATGATTTTGCTTAAGCTTAGTCAAAAGCGTCTCATCCAATCCGGTGATGTAATACGGATTGATTATAGTTGCATTGATTTTGGCTTCTTCTTTAAGAAGCTTTGCAGCCTCCTTTGCGAGACCAAAGAAGGTTCCCAGACCGATAATCGCAATCTTTTCTCCTGTCTGAGCCACCTCATATCTGTTGAGTCTGCCAAAATCCTTTGTCACCCTTGAATCATCTGAAATCATAGGTCCGCCCGGCAGCTTTATTGCAACCGGATAAGATGTCTGCTCCATACTCCAGTCGAGCATGGCCAGATACTCTTCCTTTGTTGCCGGTGCCAGATATACCAGATTTGGAATATTTGAAAGCATCGGAATATCCTGAAAGCCTAAGTGTGTAACGTCATTCATTCCATATACGGAACCCTGATATATTACCATTGTAATCGGACTGTTATTGATGCAGACATCCTGTGATACCTGGTCAAAGGTTCTCTGTACAAACGAACTGTATACACCATAAAATGGTTTACCACCATTTACTGCGACACCTGATGCCAGTGCCACTGCAGTCTCCTCTGCAATACCTACATCGACAAACTGACTGCCAGCTTCTTTTCTCTTATCCTCTGTAAAGCCCATAACAGTCGGCGTACCGGAAGTAATTGCAACAACAGAAGAATCATTTTTCATCTTTTCAAGCAGATATTCACAGGTCACAGAAGAATAATCCTCTTCCACATTGTCAAATAGCGGCTTTCCTGTTTCTATATCGAATGGACCGCTGTAATGCCACTGCTCCTTGCATTTTTCTGCAGGGGCATAACCCTTGCCCTTAAGTGTGTTTATATGCACTACAACCGGTTTAGTGCTGTCCTTGACCTCTTTAAATGCCTTAATAAGAGCTGCAACATCGTTGCCCCTGTCCACATACACATAGTCAAGTCCCATAGCCTTAAACAGATTGCATTCTGCCTGACCGTCAGTCTTTCGAAGCAGAGCAAGATTCTGGTAGAGACCTCCATGATTTTCAGCAATCGACATATCGTTGTCATTTACTATAATAATAAAATTGCTTTGAAGCTCAGCAGCAAAATCAAGTCCCTCAAGTGCTTCTCCTCCGCTTAATGAGCCGTCTCCGATGACAGCAATCACATTGCCGTTTTCACCCTTTAAGTCCCTTGCCTTTGCAAGACCTGCAGCCAGACTGACCGACGTTGATGTATGTCCGACTGTAAAAAAATCATGCTCGCTCTCGTTTGGATTTGTATAGCCTGACACATCATCATAGTGCTGTTCAGACAAATACGCTTCCTTACGCCCCGTAAGCATCTTATGAGGATAACTCTGGTGCGATACATCATAAACAATCTTGTCCTTAGGTGATTCAAATACATAATGTAAAGCGATTGTCGCCTCTACCATTCCGAAATTCGGTCCAAAATGTCCGCCATGCTTACTTGCTCTTACCAAAAGGGCATCTCTTATCTCCTGCGCCAGCACCGGCAGCTCATCTATCTTAATTTTCTTTACATCTTCTGGTCCGTTAATTTTCTCAAGATACATATTATATTTTGTCCTCCTATTTGTCCCAGGTCAATTCACCTGTCTTTATCGCATTCTCGTATTTAGAAATTTTATACTGTAAACGTTCCATCGTGTTTTCAATCTGTTTTTTCTGCTCATCAAGCTGCTCGTATTGCTCCTTGAGAAGCTGACACCTTGCTTCAAATGTGGCATCTCCCATCTGAAAAAGCCTGATATATTCTATAAGCGCCTCAATCGGAACTCCGGCATTGCGCATACATATAGTGTGCTCCACCCAGCTGATATCTGATTCGGTATAATCGCGTATACCTCCTGCAGTCCGTGCAATCTGTGGAATCAGGCCTATACGTTCATAATACCTGAGTGTATCAGTAGACACACCAAAACGCTCACTCACTTCCTTGATAGTCACTCACATCGCCTCCTTTTTGATTGTTACAATGAAACTATATCACTTGGAGTCCACTCCAAGTCAAGAGCTTTTCACCTGTTTTGTATACATAAGAAAATTATCGTGTTATAATCTCAATAATAAAATTTAAAAAGATTTACACTTGGAGGAAAAATATGAACTATACAGAATGTATCGAAAATGCCAGACCACGTCTTGGAAAATACTGCAAGGCATGTCCTGAATGCAACGGCCGCGCATGCAAAAACCAGATGCCTGGTCCCGGCTCAAAGGGCATCGGAGACACAGCCATACGCAACTACGACAAATGGAAACAAATCCGTGTAAACATGGATACTATTGCCGAAAATAAGCCTGTAGACACCTCTCTCTCACTCTTCGGCCGTACTTTTAAATATCCGGTATTTGCAGGTCCTGTCGGTGCGGTACAGCTGCACTACGGAGACTGTCTGGATGATGTAACATACAACGATATCCTTGTGTCAGCCTGTGCAAAGAACGGTATCGCAGCTTTCACAGGCGACGGAACTGACCCAAATGTCATGGTTGCAGCCACCAAGGCTATCAAAAATGCTGATGGTGCAGGAATACCTACCGTAAAGCCATGGAACATTGAGACCATACGTGAGAAAATGAAGCTGGTACATGAATCAGGCGCATTTGCAGTAGCTATGGATATCGATGCAGCCGGTCTTCCATTCCTCAAAAATCTTGATCCGCCAGCCGGAAGCAAAACAGTTTCAGAGCTTTGCGATATCATACAGATGGCCGGAACCCCATTTATTGTAAAGGGAATTATGACCGTAAAGGGTGCGCTTAAAGCAAAAGAGGCAGGCGCATGCGCTATTATTGTATCAAACCACGGTGGACGTGTGCTGGATCAGTGTCCTGCCACCGCTGAGGTGCTTGAAAGCATCGTAAAGGTTCTTGAAGGCTCAGGCATTAAGATTCTTGTAGATGGTGGCATCAGAAGCGGCACAGACGTCTTTAAAGCCCTTGCACTGGGTGCAGACGGAGTTCTTATCGCAAGACCGTTTGTAACGGCTGTATACGGCGGTAAGGCCGATGGTGTACGTGCATACATTGACAAAATCGGTACAGAGCTTGAAGACACCATGAAGATGTGCGGTGTATCTTCGCTTGATGAAATCACAAGGGACTGTGTGATGACCTTCTAGTTTAAAAACGTGCTTCATGACTTTTCGTTTTTATATAAATTCTTCATACAAAAGCACCATAACCGGCATCGTCACTACAGCACAAAGCGTTGTCACTACATTTATTGCACTGGCATACCTTGAATCATTGCCATACACCTGACACATCTGTGTGACAGTCGATGCCGAAGGCGCAATAACCGCCAAGAAAACAATAAGCATAATCTTTGGCGCATCTGCAGAAAGATATGCCATATGGCTGATTTTAATAAGAATAAGCGATATCAACGGAACCAGAAGCATCCTGAGAAAGGTAACAAAATACACCCTTCTGTTGGCAAAAACCTTCTTCAAATCCATCCCTGCAAAAAGCATGCCTGTCACAATCATGCTTGCAGGTCCAATCATACTGCCGACAGAACCAATTGTGTCATTGATAATCTGCGGCAAATGAATCCTTGTAAAGAAAAGCACCACACCTATTACTATGGAAATCATATTGATATTAAGGACAATCTTTCGCCAGTCATAGGAGCTTTCACGGCTTATAATCTTTTTGCAGTGGGTCCACAAAAATACCAGCTGCACACTCATGAAAGCACAGCCGTAAAGCACCCACTCCTGCCCCAGTATAAATGTCACAATCGGAACAATCAGATTGCCTGAATTTGAATAATAAACTGATGCGACCTCCACCTCATTCATATGAAAAAGCCTGCCCATAGCAGAAATGATAAACAGCAAAACTAACTGCAAAATCACCGATGCCGCAAATGCAATCAAAAGACCTCTCACTGTTTTTGAAGTGTAATCCACCTGAAAGGCATTGATAATAACACACGGTATAATCAGATACAGCACAATCTTTGATAAAACCTTGCTGTCCTCATCCTTCACAATACCTGCTTTCACGATAATAAAACCCATTAAAATCATGATAAAAAGCTCTATTATCTGTTCCATTAAAAGTATACTGATATGCATAAAAATCATCTCCTGCTTTAAATATTTATGTCTTAAAAGGCATGCATATCTAATTCATAATTTATAAATCTATAATCTCGTAGTCCACTTTGAACAATCCCACACATCCGTCGCAAGCCCATCATAGAAATCCGGCTCATGGCATACCATAAGTATGCTGCCCTTATATTCCTTCAAGGCACGCTTCAGCTCATCCTTAGCATCCACATCCAGATGGTTGGTAGGCTCATCCAGAAGCAGAATATTTGTCTCTCTGTTTATCAGCTTGCACAGGCGTACCTTTGCCTGCTCACCACCGCTTAACACACGCACCTGGCTTTCAATATGCTTTGTGGTCAGGCCACACTTGGCAAGCGCGCTTCGCACCTCGTACTGCGAAAATGCAGGAAACTCGTTCCATATCTCCTCAATACATGTGGTTGTAACCGACTGATCCATCTCCTGCTCAAAATACCCAATTTCCAGATAATCTCCAAGCGTAACACTTCCTGAAAGCGGCTTTATCAGCCCAAGAATACTCTTAAGCAATGTTGTCTTTCCGATGCCGTTTGCACCGGTAAGAACAATCTTTTGTCCTCTTTCCATCTCAAGGTCGAGAGCAGATGAAAGCGGATCATCATAGCCAATGACCAGTCCATTTGTCTGGAAAATATACCGCCCCGGAGTACGCGCTGTCCTAAAGTTAAACTCCGGCTTTGGCTTTTCAGCAGCAAGCTCAATAACATCCATCTTGTCAAGCTTCTTCTGACGTGACATCGCCATATTCCTTGTAGCGACACGTGCCTTATTTCTAGCCACAAAATCCTTCAGCTCTTTAATCTCCTGCTGCTGTTTGTTGTACGCAGCCTCAAGCTGGGCTTTCTTCATCTCATAGACTTCCATAAACTTGTCATAATCCCCGACATACCTGTCGAGCTTCTTATTATCCATGTGATAGATGAGATTTACCACGCTGTTTAGAAATGGTATATCGTGAGAAATAAGAATAAACGCATTCTCATAATCATTAAGATATCGCTTAAGCCACTCAATATGCTCTACGTCCAGATAGTTTGTAGGCTCATCCAAAAGCAGAATATCCGGCTTCTCCAAGAGGAGCTTTCCCATCAGCACTTTGGTTCTCTGGCCACCGCTTAAATCGGTAACGTCTTTATCAAGCCCCAGGTCTAAAAGTCCAAGAGCCCTTGCAACCTCCTCAACCTTTGCATCGATCATATAGAAATCATGCATGGTAAGCATGTCCTGAATCGTGCCGGCTTCATCCATCAGCTTATTCATCTCGTCCTCGTCCACATCGCCAAGACGCGCATATATGTCGTTCATCTCATTTTCCATATCATAAAGGAAATCAAATGCAGATGAAAGAACTGAGCCGATAGTCATACCCTTTTCAAGCGCTGTGTGCTGGTCGAGATAACCCACACGCACCTTCTTGGCCCACTCTATTTTGCCCTCATCAGGCATAAGCCTGCCTGTGATAATATTCATAAAAGTCGATTTTCCCTCACCGTTTGCACCGACAAGCCCTATGTGCTCGCCCTTCAACAGTCTGAAGGAAACATCCTCAAAAATAGCACGGTCGCCAAAACCATGGCTTAGGTGCTCTACGTTTAAAATACTCATGTATACCTCCCATCGATTTGTATTGTCTATTCAGAATCACACCACTCACGTTCGCAAAACCGCACGATACTCATCACTTGATTATTGCAGCAAGTTTCTCACCACACATTACACCGAGTATACATCCTAAACAGCTCAACACCACATATCCGCATCCAAGCAGGCAGTGATTATGTTCAAACAGATTATAGGCTTCCAGTGAAAATGTAGAAAACGTGGTAAAGCCACCGCATACGCCGGTCTTCCAAAACAAAACCATATTTTTGGATACTCCATCCCTGCCACTTGTGATTCCGACAATAAACCCAATCAGAATTGCACCGATTACATTGGTGATTAAAGTCAAAAAAGGAAATTCAGTTTTTAAAGGTATAAGGCTGATGGCATATCGGGCCATTGCACCTACGGCTCCGCCCAGTGCTACAAATAAGAAATTCATGTTGATTATCTCCTATATGTAAAATACGCGATTCTCTTTTCTTGGAATCACGTCAGGATAATCTCCATCAACATATCCAAGGGCACAATGTCCGATTCCCTCATACTCATCCTCAATACCGAGTGATTTGAGAAGCTCCCTGCCCCAGTCAGACTCAAACTCTTCCTTCGCACGGTGAATCCAGCAGCTTCCAATACCAAGATCATGAGCTGCAAGCATCAGGTTTCCCATCACAAGACTGCCATCATAGACATGTGTAGGCCAGTCCTTCTTTCCAAGAACGATAAGAATAACCGGCGCACCGTAAAATGGATCAGTATTACTTCCCATTATGTCAGCATTTCTCTTGGCAATTTCATCCCTTATTTCCTTATTTGTCACCTGAATAATGATGGTGTTCTGTGCGCCTCTGCCGTTTGCCGCATAGGTTCCGGCCTCGATTATCCGGTCAAGAATATCCTGCGGAATCATGTCCGGTTTGAATTTACGAATGCTTCTTCTGGTTTTCATTTCTTCTAATACTTTGCTCATGATTTTGTCCTCCCATTAATTCAAATGATATTTACAATAAGTCTTTTAGCTTTGCCATCTAAGTTCCTTTGTCCATACTTTGGCACTTTCTGAGATGGAAAATCTTTTATTTTGCAGTCTCATAAAATAATAAAAAATATACTGCTTCCAGATTGTCGACACAATGTGCCGATAATCTGGGAACTGTGAAAACTTGACTTCATATTCTTATATATTACTTTAATGAATCAGATTCGTCTAGTTTAATTTTTAATAAAACCAACCTCAATTTATTGCTGAACGTATTATATCATATCGTAATGGAAATGAAAATTCGGGAATCTTGCTTACAAACCGGGACTTTCATTTGCAAACTGGGAATCTCGGTTACAAAACAGGACTTTCATTTACAAATGGGGAGTCTTGGGTTACAAATGGGATTCTCAGTTTACTATTTACCCAAACATAATAATCTTTTTCACATAACGTTATATATTTATTATTTTTTGTAATATATACTTTACATTTAGTTCGATATATCATATAATGCATATAGAAAGGAGGAGGTTGTATAAATGAAAAATATGCGTCTTAAATTAGCACGCGTTGAGATGAATCTTTCTCAAGAAGAACTGGCTGCCAAAGTTAATGTTACACGCCCTACTATCAACTTACTAGAAGGCGGAAAGTTTAATCCCAGTCTTCAGCTTTGTATTCGGATATGTAAAGTACTTAACAAAACATTAAACGATTTATTTTGGGAGGAGGACAACTTATGAAAACCACCATTCACTGTGATGAAAGGATCACAAATATTCGGCACACAATTTATGTTAAACTTTTTTGGGGTATAATTATAGCAAATGAACTTACTTATCTACTAGATTATTTTTTTAAAACAAGCTTAAACGGTTGGGTTATTCCATTAGCGCCTGATGTGTTAATCATTTGGATGTCAATAAAAGGAGTTCTTTTTAATGGAACCCAACATTTTCCACTCTGGTGTTGGCTATTTGCACTATGCTATTCTAGTTTAAATACTATTATCGTTTTTGTTGAGAGTTTCCAAATTGATACTGTTTTCTATCTTGAACAGATTAATCAAAGAATTATTGTCTCCTTAATATTTCTAACTGTTTATTTCCTTGGAGTATTGTTATTTTTTTACATTTCTTATCGTATTGCTATAAGAAAAATTAAAAAACTTTCTACTGACATCTAATTATGTAAAATTAAATGATTATCAATCCCACATTCTTCTTTTAATAAAGCGATAAGGTTTCCCCTTATCGCTTTACATTGAAATCAGAACATACACTCCTTCCCATTTATAAATAATATAATCTCTTTTCACATCTTGAGAAATTCTTTATTTCCGTTCTTCTGAAAATGCATAATTACGACGACTACACATTTTGTATATTTCTTTACAATCTCTTTACTGTATTTTGGATTTGCATCATCTTCCTTAACCTGAAGGTTATGAATACACTCAACTCTTTCCTTTGTATAAGTTCCAGCAGCAATCATACCTTTCAAGGCACTTTCCCTGAACACATGCAGACGTTCTGCATCATTATATTTTGGAATACGATGAGTGTAATTCTAATCACCTCTTCTATAGAAATGTCCAACCATCTTCTGTCGGTATATAATTTACCGGAATCTCATTGTTCAGTAATTCACCGATCCAATCTGCCGCATACTTCATTCCTAATTCTTCCATGTTAAAATGCCCGATATTGAAACATGCTTTGTGTTTTCCCATATACGCAGCGTCCCTGATATAAGAAAGAATTGTCCATTCAATGATTTCTCCCGGAATGATAGCATCAATATTCTCTGTTTCCATATATTTCATAATTTCCATGTCATAACTATGGTAATATCCATCTTCTTTTATTTCGTCTACCATGGCACTATTAGGATACAAATGTGCCACAATCGCTACTCTTTTCATCTTATCTTCCGGATTTCCAACAATACGTACTCCATTCATGCCTATTTTTTCTTTTAATTCTTCTCCAAGTTCAGACACGGTACATTCCGGAATATCAAAAACATAAAAAAACGGCATCATTCCACTAATTTCTGTGTTAAAATATGACTCCCATCCCAGATACTTTATTACGCCTGCAAAAATGGAATCTGGCTGATGCGTATGCATATGATCATGGTCTCTCCAAACCGTAAGCCGATGTTCCCGAATATAAGCTTCCTTTTCTTTTTGTACACTATTTTCAAAGTCACCCTTCCAGTCTGGGAAATCCGGTGTCTGATCTGTTCCGGCGTTGGACATAATTTAGAAGGCGGTGTCAAAATATATGTTGCCATAAAATTGGCCATAAAGTATTCTGCCACTAAGAATATAACCACTAAACTGATCACTGCTATTCCTACTATTTGCACTCCTGTCATCTTTTCCTCATTCCTCACTTATCAATAACTATACTAATTATCTTCTCTAAAAATCAGTTGAGCAAAATCATATAAGCAGCGTCTCCATACCTTCCATTCATGATCACCTTTATATATTTTTCTCTCACATTTTATTTTAGACTTTTCAAGAAATTCATCGTCTGACTTAAAGAAATCAATAAATCTGTCTTCAGCTCCAATCCCTCTAAAAAATAACTTATTGTTTTCTCGAAAGCTTTCTTTATTTTTTTCAGTCAAATGACTCTGATTCTGTGTAAGGATATCTTGTACAAATCCACTGAATACTCCCACATATGAAAACAGTTCAGAATGTTCAAATGCCGTAATAGAAGTCTGTAAACTTCCCATAGACAATCCAGCCATTGCCCTGTGTTCTTTATCTCCGTAGGTTCGGTATTTATTTTCTACATAAGGAATTAATTCCTCCTTTACAAATTCTGACATATCACGATACTTTAATTCTCTTTTGTCTCCACTCTCCTTATATATCATTCCATTTGCCATCACAACAATAGCAGGAACTGCTTTTCTTTGATGTACCAGATTATCATATATAAAATTCATTTTCCCCTGGCTTACCCAGCATGTTTCGTTTTCGCCATGTCCATGCTGCAAATACAGAACCGGATATTTCTTCTCTGTATTTTGCATATATTCTGGTGGAAGATAAATCATAATTCTCTCTAGTTGTCCGGTTATTTTACTTTCAAAAAAATCACTAAGAACACTTCCATGATTTTCTCCTAATAGCTCAATTGGATGATCCTGTTCAGGAACGTCTATATAGTTTATCGCTTTGTTTCCTCCATATCCTATCGGAAAAAACTCTGATAGAATACTTGTGCCATCAACTTTGAGAAATATTGCAATGATTCCTTCCCCCATATCAAATTCTCCGCACCAATAATCTCCATTTTTTTCAAGCTTATATTCTTTTAAATAATCCCACATTTCTACTTTTATTGCATTCGGATAATATAGTTTAAATCGAATTTTTCTCTCATGGGTAATCACATATGGCTCCGGCAAAATTTCTGTCTTGGGTCTGTCAATCACTACATCACTGTCCACCGTAGGTGCTAATCTTTTTTGAAAAGAAAGCAAATCGGAAGTATAAATTTGATTCATTATGTTCTCCTTTTCATCACAACTTTTGTTTTCTTATTTCTTGTTCAAATGCTACTTTATAATAAGCCAATATTCAAGTCTTTTATGAATTCTGCACAAAAAAATAGCAGAACGCCTTGTTTTAACGTTCTGCATTATAAATTATATACAAATATTTTATGGAACGATATTATGTCGTTCCACCCATTCGGATTTTAACAGGAACAAAATATCTGTCTTCTGTATCCAATCCGCTGATTCTTTTATTCAGTACATCTACACATGTTTCTGCTAATTTTTTTGTATTTTGTGCAATAGTAGTTACCTGTGGGCTAACTAAACGTGTTATTTCATTCCCATCATATCCAACAATCTTAAGATCTCTTGGAATGGAAATTCCTCGTTTTTTCGCCTGCACCAAGCAAAAATATGCCTCCACATCCTCCGTAAAAATGCCATCAACTTCTGAGTGAGTATTCAAATACTCATTTATCTTTTCTTCCATGACATGAAACTCTTCTGATCCACCCTCATGCTCTACAATCGTTACTTTTACACCTTTTTTTTCAATAATCTCTGACATTCTGTAATACGACGCCTTGCATATACAGGTGCAGTTGCCTTTATACTTAAAATAGCTACATTCTTACATCCACATCGAAAGAGCAGTTTTGCTGCAAGTTCGCCACCTTTTATATGATCAGATGCTACAAGCGGAATACCTTCTCCCATTTCACACTCAAAGCTTACTGCTGGAATCAATCGTAATCGCTCTATATCACTTTTATCTACATCAGCATTTATGATCAATCCATCCAACATATGTTTATCTACCAAGTCAATCGCATCAGATATTTTTTTGGACGAGCCTCCAACATTAATAATTACTGTTCGATACTCATGCATTTCCAAGGCTTTCTCTACATGCCACAAAAAACTTCCGAAAAAGGTTGTGAACTATTCGGAAGAACTACTCCTATTAAACCACTTTTAACTTTTTTATTGTTTTTTCTTTTTAATAACGCTGAAGGATCATACTCTAATTGCTCTGCAATTTTAATTATCTGCTTTTTCTTTTCAGAATCAACATATCCTTTTCCACTTAAGGCTCGAGAAACTGTTCCCGTTCCAACTCCCGCTGCCTTTGCCACATCTTTTATTGTTGCCATAGCCTAATCATCCCTTAAACTTTCAAATCTACTATTCTTATGTTTATAATAATTTTTTCTGTCCACCATGTCAAATAGTTATTCTATAGTTCTCATGTCCCCCAATTTTTTTATATTACGCCAAATCCGAGGGAATCTGCCCCCCGGACTTCTATTCATCAACTTCCTCTCCAATATCTTCTCCACAAAAATTTGATATCTTATTCCTATAATATTACACTTTTCAGAATTTGTATCATTATAATCTTAATTTGTGTTCGAAACTTTGTTTTTTCACAGATTTATAGTATAATACCTACCATGAAATTACAAAAATTATACAGCAAGGTCCGTCAGGCCCTTGACGACTACAATATGATAACTGAAAATGACAAAATCGCCATCGGTGTCTCAGGCGGAAAGGATTCTCTTACGCTGCTCTATGCGCTTTCCGGCATCAGAAGCTTTTATCCTGTGCCCTTTGAGCTTGTAGCGATTGCGGTTGACCTGGGATATGAGGATTTTGATTTGGAGCCTGTGAAGACGCTGTGCGATGAGCTCTCTGTGGAGTTTTATGTGGTGAAAACTGATATTGGAAGAATATCTCTTGAGAAATCTAAGAATCAGGCTAGTCCCTGCTCATGGTGTGCAAAGCTTAGAAAGGGAGCTTTGAATGATTTTGCGCTGTCTGTCGGCTGCAATAAAGTGGCATACGCACACCATATGGATGATATTATAGAGACTATGTTTCTTTCCCTGCTATATGAGGGACAGTTTTATTCGTTCGCGCCTGTTACACAGCTGGACGGCAGTGGGCTTGCCATCATCCGTCCGCTTATGTATGTAGGCGAGTCAGATGTGAAGGGCTTTAAGAATAAATACAATCTGCCGGTGTGCAAGAATCCATGCCCTTACGACGGCCACACGCGGCGCGAATATGTAAAGCAGCTTGTCAGACAGCTCAATATGGAAAATCCGGGTGTCAAGAAGAGACTGTTTTCTGCTATTCAAAACGGCAATATCGATGATTGGGTGAAATGCACTAAGCCTTCCGATGCTTCATAGAGCGTTTTTTCTCATACATCCTTGAATCAGCCTCATGGATTATCTCATTAATATCCTTTGTGCTGTTATCGTTTTGCACAGCATATCCCATGGCAGCTGTGATAGGCACTATATTATTTCCATCAGTGATACATCCGAGATTATCCATCATTTTTTTACTTGCATTCATGAATACGGTCTCGATATCCGGTTTTGTCGAGATAAATACGAATTCATCACCACCGACTCGGTAACACTGTCCGTATTTTCCAAGAGAAGCACTCATCACATCTGCAACGCGTTTTATCATCTCATCACCCTTCTGATGTCCCATTGTATCATTTACCTTTTTCAGATTGTTTACATCATAAATCGCAATCAGCATGTATGGGATTTCATCATCTTCAAGCTCCTTGACCTTTTCCATATATGAGGTACGATTGAGTAAATCAGTTAATCCGTCATGATAAGCAAGCCTGCTAAGCAACTCATTTTTGATATTGCGCTGATAAGAGGCAAGGAACTTTTTTATAATTTGAACTATTTCCATGAAAAAGAATATCAATATGCCGAGTCTGATAAAATAGCTTGTTTCTCGTCCAGTGCCTCGCCATAGAATTATGATATCCGTCATAGCCATAAAGCTTAAAACAATACAGCCTATATTGTGATATATATTCTCTTTTGGTGCCTTTACAATGCCCTTTATCGTCGAAACAAGAATAAAGAGCATAGAAATTGCAAATACAACATGTACCAGAAAAAGTGTCTCATGATAATCCATGATTTCGGTTATTTCACCGATAAAGCAGCCTGCAAATACTATCTCGCCAATTACGCATAGTATCGCGCTTATACGTTTACTATAGCTGTCATACATCTGACTTAAAAATATTAAAAACGGTAGAATAGAAAGCCTCAGGGCTGTTTCTGCTATCACATGATATATATGGGCATCTCCAAAAACAAGCTGTAGATATCGTCCGTCTGTTGTAAGATATAAGCCTGATACAAATGCTGTAACACCAAGATTCAAAAACTCAATGCCTACTATCTTTTGCCTTGTAAGAGGAATAAATAGTAAAAGCATTACAACACCCAGTACCATAATAATAAAGCTGATACAGAAAGAATTGAATCTTTTTTGTTGTTGAAATTGTATGATATCAGAAATATCGCCTATGTACATTTCATCAAGCTTTGCACTGTCGTCATCTTTATATGGATTTTCAATTTCAATCTCCAGTAGCTTGCCATCACTTTCTGCAGGGATAAGTACATTTACAAAAAGAGCCCCGGGTGTCTTTCCAAAAAACTGTGAACAGAAATGATTGTTCCTGTATTGGCATACCCCATCTATGAACACCTTGATATTTGATGTTTTTGCAAAGAAAAACAATGTTTTATTACAATCAGCTGCCGTTATAGTACGATGGATTACTGTAGTGCCGGATAAATGGTCTAGTGAAGCCTCAGACTCCTCGCAATTTAACCATCCTGTTGAAAAATCAGAATATGTATCCGTCGTCTTTGGCTCATGATTACTCATCGGAGCTACTGCACTTATTATCACCATTAAAGCAGCAAAAATCAGGATAAAATATATAACTACAGGAAGCCTGTTTATTATAATATCTTTTTTTAATGATTTTTCCATAAAAATGCCTTTCATACTTATATCTTTTACAGCTTGTCCGAATCCAGTACAATCGTAAATGGCCCGTCATTCTCAAGCTCTATCTTCATATCGGCTCCAAACACCCCTCTTTGTACTCCGGGAACTGCCTTATCACACTCGCTGATGCAGTATTCATAAAGCTCGTTTGCCATATCAGGACTTCCTGCCTCCACAAATGAAGGCCGATTGCCTTTCTTACAATTTGCATAAAGCGTAAACTGCGATATGAGCAAAAGCTTTCCGTCTACATCATTTATCGAAAGATTTGTCTTGTCATTCTCGTCGGCAAAAATTCTCATGTTTATAAGCTTTTTGATCATTTTATCAGCAATCTCTTTAGTGTCTGTCTCTGCTATGCCTATCAAAACGCACAGTCCCTTTTCTATGCTGCCGGTTATATTTCCATCTATAGTGCACTTTGCATGGTTTACACGCTGTATTACAAATCTCATTATTATGTTGTCTCCTCAAATATGTTATTTACATGTTATAAATTGGATATAATTATTTTGTTACAATTTATATGACATATAGTTTTACTACCATTTTTATCCAACAATAACCGTATTATTCTAAACCATATTTATAAAATAAACAAGTCTGTCTGTGACTTTTCCCACATAGTTTCAGTCAAGATCATATGAACACCGCAATCCCTAAAGTGTATTTCATTAGGCAATTTGTATTCATTTATAAGCTTTCGTGTACATTTATGAATTATATTGTCAAGTGACATATTACTGTGTTAGAATTATAGATATAAAACTTCTACAAACCATTTTTTAAGCTAAAGGAGGATATTTATGAACTACAATATTGAGGGAGAGCCATTACCGGTTGTGATCTGCAACCTTGAGGCAAACGAGACTATGATTACCGAAAAAGGTGCCATGTCATGGATGACTCCAAACATGAAGATGGAAACTACATCAAATGGAGGCATCGGCAAAATGTTTGGCCGTGCATTTTCAGGTGAGAGTATGTTCCAAAATCGCTACACATCTATGGGTGGTCCGGGAATGATAGCATTTGCATCATGCTTTCCAGGATGCATCAGACCCTTCCAGATTGCACCGGGACAGGAGATAATTGCTCAGAAATCAGCATTTCTTGCTTCAACCTCCGGAGTTGAGCTGTCCGTATTTTTCCAAAAAAGAATAGGAGCAGGTTTCTTCGGCGGTGAGGGCTTTATCATGCAGCGTCTGTCAGGAAACGGATTGGTATTTTTGGAATTTGACGGCCACATAAAGGAATACGAGCTTGCACCCGGTCAGCAGCTGGTGATTGATACCGGATACTTAGCCGCTATGACAGGAAGCTGCCAGCTCGAAATTCAGACTGTTCCGGGTATCAAAAATGTGGTATTCGGCGGTGAAGGATTATTCAACACCGTTGTCACCGGACCTGGCCGTGTATGGCTCCAGAGTATGCCGGTTTCTCAGCTTGCAGGTGCAATCA
>ERZ779913.451-NODE-451-length-15910-cov-4.48445_pt1 | contig 15910 bp, 8 predicted proteins | sample MGYA00511547_ERZ779913 | MGnify/ENA primary metagenome ERZ779913 (study PRJEB29588, sample SAMEA2149539) | human gut metagenome | biome: human gut; feature: human-associated habitat; material: faeces | place: Denmark | collected 2008/2010 ...
GCATGTCGCTGGTAAGGCGTATGGTGGTTTTGGATGTGGTTATGGTGATAGTGTGCATTGCAGCCATGTATGCTTTCATGAAACTGTTTGGCTTGTCGTTGCTGTTCTTTGTAGTGAGCGTTGTGCTGTTTAGCTGGTGCTTGGTGTCTTCTGCCTATATTAACAGAATAAAGGAGAGCGAACTGCTGGAGGGCGACTTGCTGAAAACAGGCGAAAAACTGGTAAGGATGAAGCGTCAGCGTGTACGTCTGATGATTATAAATCTTCCGCTCGCTTTGGCATGGGCTGCATGGTACGGCTATGAAATGATTGTGTTTGAGACAGCATGGGGTGGCGAGCCAAGAATCATAATCGTAGGTCTGTGTGTAGGCTTGGTAGTAGGACTCATCATCGGGCTGAGGATATTCCGCAAGATGCAGCGGGCTAACGACATCGTGATACAGCAGATTGAGGAGATGAAAGCACTATAATATCGTATTGTCCTGAATCATGCAAAATAGGTGAAAGACGACCATGCGGTTCGTCTTTCACCTGATTTCATTTAATTCTTCCCGTTAACGATGCCCAATGCCATCGAAACCATGCCGGTGATTGACAAAAGTCTCTTGCATTTATGTAAGGCCCTTTGCTCAAACGATAATCCGTTGCTAACACCCCACCGCATAGATAATGTAATGATCGCAAGTCTGGATCTTAATACTATCTTGCCAACCAACGGTTAGCTATAAACGTTTAGGCTCATAGCTTCGCTTCACAAGACAAGGATGCGCCACAGAACAGCACTCTAGAATAATAAGGAATACATACTATTGTCTTCTTATTTCTGCCACCCACAGAGCCCGGCCACTTTCTTACAGCCTTCACCCCTCGCGCAGGAAGTCGAGTGCTTCCTTGATCTCTTCATCCGTAGCAGTCTGGTTGATGTGGATCTTACCGATACCGCTGAGGAGGGTAAAGTTGATCTTCGAACCTGTATTTTTCTTATCATGGTGCATGAGCGCGATAAGCTCATCATAGTCATCGCATACAAAAGACGGCCGGCCGTAGTTCTCAAGAATGAAATGTACCGTCTGGCGCATTCTCTCCGTCGGGAAGTGCATCTTGACAGTCGACAGATACAGCTCACACACAAGTCCGTAGGCGACGGCATAGCCATGAAGCAAAGGCCAGGCCTCATCACGCGAGGCATTCTTCAAGGAGAATGCCTCCAAAGCATGACCGATGGTATGACCGAAGTTGAGAGCCTTGCGGATGCCTGTCTCGAAAGGATCTTTCGTCACCACGCGCTGCTTCACCTTCACCGAATCGGCCAGCATCCGGCTCAAGGCGTCAAGGTCCGGATCCGTCAGATCGAAGCTGACCAACTCTGTCCAGTGCTTCTCGTCAGAGATCAGGCCGTGCTTGAGCATCTCTGCATAGCCCGAACAGAGGTTAGCCCTGTCGAGCGTCTTGAGGAAGACCGTATCGAGTATCACGCTGTTGGCATTGTGAAACACCCCGATCTCGTTCTTCAAGCCATTGAAGTTGAAACCTGTCTTACCGCCCACGGAAGCATCGACCATAGCGAGCAGCGTCGTCGGGATATTGATGAAATTGATGCCACGCTTGAAGGTAGAAGCCGCAAAGCCTCCCAGATCGGTCACCATGCCTCCACCGAGATTGATCATGCAAGAATGGCGGGTGGCACCGCCTGCCTCCAGCTCCTGCCACACATGGACGACCGACTCCAGACTCTTGTTCTGATCTGTCGCACCGATCGTTATCATCTTCGCTTCCTTCAACACCTGGAAGCTCTCCATCACCGGCCAGCAGACTTTCTTTGTCGTTTCATCGGTCAGCACAAAGAGACGGTCGTGTTCACACTCCGACAAAGCCTTGGTCAATTCCGTATTCAGATGTCGGGATATAATTACTCGCTGTTCCATACCTTTCTCTTTTTATATTCTATCACAAATATAGTAATAAATTACACGGTTTCAACTATTAATTACTTCTTTATTAATACTTTTTAATAAAATGTTCTTCAACATTGCGCACACTGGGGTGGCAGTGTGCAATAACGCTAAAGGAGTATAATCCGAACCGTCTTCCATCCTTCACATCATGAGAGAAAAGTACTGTCATTCAGCCCTCCCATTTCTCATACTTCCAATATCCATTTCTTAAAATTCATCAGAAAATAGAGATGTTTCAACGAAGTTGAAGATCAGATGATCAACAAAATTGCCATATAACTAAAATAAAATCCATTTTCTTTAAAACTTGATTAAACCTTCTCTCATTGGTTTCATCTAAAAAGAGGTAAATATACAACAAATCAGAATAAATATAACAGATGCGCAGAATGAAAAATTTTGTTTCCGGAATAACAAAAAGATTCTTCCTTCTCTTCCTGCTCTGTCTGATGGTTCTCACGGCCTCGGCACAGCGCAAGATTACGGGTACGCTCATCGACCACGATTCGAATGAGAGCATACCCATGGTAACTATTCAGCTGCTCAAGCCCGACTCCTCGTTTGTGACAGGAACGGTGAGCGGCGACAACGGACAGTTCAGTGTGCAGGCTCCCAAAGACGGACGTTATCTGCTCAAGCTCTCCAGCGTCGGCTACAAGACGGTGGTGAAGAACTTGCAGGTCGCCGGCGGCAAGGATGTGGCCTTGGGCAAGACGACCATGAGTGCCGACGCCATCATGCTCAAAGGAGCCGAGATCACAGCCCGTGCCGTAAAGGTGACTGTGAAAGAGGACACTTTCGTCTACAACAGCGCCGCCTTCCGTACTCCCGAGGGATCGACCATCGAGGAGCTTATCAAGCGCCTGCCGGGTGCTACGATCGATGATGACGGCAAGATCACCATCAATGGCAAAGAGGTGTCGAAAATCATGATCGACGGTAAGGAATTCATGGTCGGTGACACAAAGACAGCCATCAAGAACATCCCGACCTCCATTATTAATAAGGTGAAAGCCTACGACCAGAAGAGCGACCTGGCCCGTGTGACCGGTATCGACGATGGTGAGGAACAGACCGTCCTCGACTTCGGTACGAAGCCCGGCATGAATCATGGCCTCATGTCCAACCTGGATGTGTCTGCCGGCACAAAGGACCGCTACTCCGGACGACTCTTCGGCGGATACTTCAACAACAAGATGCGCATCTTTGCCATGGGCAATGCCAACAACGTGAACGACATGGGCTTCGGAGGACGCGGCGGCAACTTCGGACGCGGACGCAACGGACTCAACGCCACGAAGATGGGTGGTCTGAACCTCAACTATGAGGAGAAAGACAAGCTGAAGATCAACGGTCACGTACGTTGGAATCACAGCGACGGTGACACCCGCGCGGAAAGCTCTTCGGAGAACTTCGTCAGCACCGTGGGATCATTCTCCAACAGTCTCTCACAAAGCTACTCCCGCTCCAACTCGTGGGACGCACGCGCCCGTGTGGAATGGACACCCGACACGATGACCAACATCATGTTCCGTCCGTCGTTCAGCTATTCTACGAGCGACGGTCTTTCCACCAGCCACTCAGCTTCCTACAACGAGGACCCTTACAACTATGTAACGGAGCCACTCTCTGCAGAAGCCATCGCACAGTTGGCTAACGACAGTATCATGGTCAATACTATCAATAACAATTCTCTCACATTCTCCAAATCGACCAGCGTGGGCGGCATGCTGCAGTTCAACCGCCGTCTGAACAACAACGGACGCAATTTCACGGTACGTGCCGACGCCAGCTACTCCGACTCCGACTCGAAGAGCCTCTCCACAAACAATGTCCATCTCTATCAGGTGTTCGACCAGCTTGGCAACGACTCTACCTATCAGACCAACCGATTCAACCTGATGCCCTCGAAGACATGGAGCTACACCCTGCAGGCCACCTATAGCGAGCCGCTCTGGAAAGCTACCTACCTGCAGCTGCGCTACCGATTCAAATACAGCTTCTCGAAGAGCGACCGTTCCACCTACGACTTCTCTAACCTCGGAGAGGACTATTTCGCCAATGTGAACCCCGTCTACCGCGGATGGGACAGCTACCTCAACCTGCTCGAGCATCACTACACCGACTATAAGGACGACGATCTGAGCCGTTACTCCGAGTACAAGAACTACCAGCATCAGGTAGAACTCATGTTCCGTATGGTCCGTCCCAAATACCAGCTGAATGCCGGACTGATGCTGCAGCCCCTGAAGTCGCACTACATACAGGACTACCAGGGCATCAGCGTCGACACCACACGCAATGTGACCAACTTCTCGCCTACCTTCGATTTCCGCTATCGTTTCAACAAGGTGAGCAACCTGCGCATCAACTACCGTGCGACAACGACGCAGCCGTCGATGAGTGACCTGCTCGACATCTACGATGACTCCGACCCTCTGAACATCACGACCGGTAACCCCGGACTGAAGCCGTCGTTCACCCAGAGACTGCGCCTCTTCTACAACCAATACTGGGAAAAGACACAACGTGCCGTCATGACCTTTCTCAACTTCCAGACGGTGAAGAACTCCATCAGCGACAAGGTGACCTACGACGCCACTACCGGTGGCCGCATCATCCGCCCGGAGAACATCAACGGCAACTGGTCGTTGAACGGTGCCTTCATGTTCAACACACCGCTTGACTCGCTCGGCAACTGGAACATCAATACGTTCACCAACCTGAACTACAATAATAATGTAGGCTATGTGGCACTGGACCAGAACTCCAGCTCACAGAAGAACATCACAAAGGACATGACCATCGGCGAGCGTCTCTCAGGATCGTACCGCAACAACTGGCTGGAGATAGAGCTCGACGGTAACCTGCAGTACCGTCACACACGCAACGACCTGCAGACAACGGCCAACCTCGACACCTGGCAGTTTGCCTATGGTATCAACTTCAACTTCTCGCTGCCGTGGAACATGTCTATTTCCACCGACCTGCATGAGAACAGCCGACGGGGATATACCGACGCCTCGCTCAATACCAACGAGCTGGTGTGGAACGCACAGATCTCTCAGAGCCTCTTGAAAAACAATGCCCTCACGCTGATGATCCAGTTCTACGACATCCTGCATCAGCAGAGCAACTTCTCGCGCACAGTGTCGGCCACCAGCCGCAACGATACGGAATACAACTCCATCAACAGCTACGCCATGCTCCACGCCATCTACCGCTTCAACCTCTTTGCCGGACAGAACGGTGGCCCTGCAGGACCTCCTGCCGGACCTGGTCACGGACCGGGAAGAAGATTCGGTGGCCCGCGTCCCGGAGGCTTCGGACGCCCGATGATGTGATGACATCCGAAAGAACCCTTTCCTAAGATAACACAAAAGCAGGAGACAGACAGCTCACCAGAGCGTCTATCTCCTGCTTTTATTTTGTCCCCTCCTATATCCTATCCCTCTTCCTTACATGGCATCCGTCCTAAAGTTGTCCCTCCATCCCATGGCATCTCCCTTGGTGTAGGCGAGACTGTGTCATGTAAAGAAATGTAGTAGCATTTTATCTACCTACCTTTTCACGCCGACTTCCTGCCTGATGTTCTCCACGCTCCTGCTGCGATTGAACGATATATCCATATGGCAAGACTCATAGCGCCTGCAGGGTACATCCCTGTATAATCAGCCATCGCTTCCTAATATATTATAAAATATTCTCCACTTTACGAGACTATAAAAAATAAATACTATATTTGCGATATCATTTGAGATCTACTAAATTTGAGAGCTTTCGTCTGAGACGCACTCTATGAAACACTGCCACAACCCGAAGAGGTGGAAGCTATTCTGAAGTAGCAGCTGTCTCACTGATACGGTTGCCTGATTGCAGGGATTATCCATTCTGTTCATCCAAATTTTATATTTTATATGAGAACGCAACCTCTATTGCTTGTCCTGATATTCATGGCACTCGGCTTATCGAAGGGCCGGGCGCAAAAGATACAGATCTGGGACAATCCTACCACCGAGTATGGAAACGTTTATTTTGACGGATTCTTCAATATCGCCATGGACATCACCAAGGTGGAGCTGAAAGAAGACGAGACCGTCGTTCGCGCTACGATCAAGAAACGCTCGGACTATCCCAATATGGGTCTGTTCCGGTTTTCAAAAGACACTTATCTTCTTGCTGACGGAAAGCACTATCCTGTGCAGTCGGCCGAAGGAATAGAGTTCGACAAGTTCCGCCAGACAGAAAAGAATGGCAGACTCGACGTGACCTTCCACTTCCGCCCTTTGCCAAAGAACACAAAATCGTTTGACTTCATCGAGGGGGATGGAAAGGGGGCCTTCCAGATAAAAGGCATCAAGCCGGTGGAGGAAAGATGGAAAGAACTCTTTCCGTCTTATTGGCGTGACGACCAGACCGGAGAATGGGTGATTGCCTTCCTCGGCGACCGGGCCATCTATGACAACAAGATCTGGGATATGGAGGCTGAGATCACTCACAAGGGGAAAGAGGCAAAGATCACCCTAAGACATGACGGCGAGAAGATACCGGTTCAGATAGGCAAGAACCGGAAAGGCAGGCGCACAATACAGATCGGCAAGCAGAAACGAACCCTCTCATTGATTACCGGCCGCTTTATGCCCGACTATCCCGAGAAGGATACGCGTACTGATTTTGTTGATCTGGGCAACCGATCCGATACCGTTACGTTCATCGGTTGGCTAAAGGATATGCCTGACTATCTGAAAGACAAGAAACAGATTCAGGTGAACTGTTCCGACTTTATTAAAGACGAACAGGTGGAGCATACCGCCCTACTCGATTCGCTCGGTCGTTTCTCCATAAAGATTCCTCTTGCCAGCAGCTATGAGTTTTTCTTCGATTGGGGCCGGTGCTACATCCGCACGGTCTTTGAGCCGGGAAAAACCTATTTCCTCCTCTATGACTTTAAGGAAGGGCGCCGCTTCTTCATGGGCGATGATGTGCGCTTGCAGAACGAGCTTCTTAAATATCCCCTCGAATGGTTCGACAGGCGGATGGAAAAAGGCAATGACCTGGACGAATTTCTGGATGCCACCGACAGCATTCTAAGAGTTAAATACGCATTGATTGACACCCTCTGCCTTCAGCATCCGACACTCTCCACACGCTTCTGTCAGTTTAGCAAGGAAAATATAACTGCCCAGGCGGCACGCGAACTGGGACAGGCGCGATTCTATACGCCGACACTCCATCTGTCTCCTCGTGCCCGCCAATATGCCTACGAACATTTCTGGAAGGAAATGTCCAGGCCCTACACATTACACCGCGATTGGAGAGTTTTCATTCGCGACTATACAGATGACATCATTCCGAAAAGCGACGTGCTTGATTTTATTGAGGATTTTGCATCCAACGCCGAGGAGATTGAGTTTCTGAAAACATTTAAATCGTGGATTAAAGAGACCAATGCCCGACTGGCTTCCATAAAAGACAAGGAGGAAAGGCAGCAGCTCGCGGAGCAAATCAACAAGGAGAACAAAGACCTGATAAGAAAAGGATATGCTCTCCTCAATTCTCCAAAGGTACAGGAAATTATAAATAGTAAGATGTTCGTGAAGAATACGCGCCGGAAAATCCATGTGCTCGACTCCATCGGTGCCGATCCTTTCATAAAGAGAGTTCTTCTGTGTGAGGATGCCTATACAGCAATTGACAACACCCGTAAGCCCCTTAGTCAGGAGATAATGGACTCGTTGGCCGTATGGACCGATAACTCGCCGGCTCTTCAAGGTATTAGGGAGAAAAATGAATTCTACACAGCCCTTGCCAACCGGGAGCTGGATCAGCTGGTCTTGAAAACGGGCTCGGAGGTGGAGGGCTTGCAGGAAGGAAAGGAGATTCTAAGCAAGCTCACAGAGCCTTATCGGGGGAAATTTATTCTTCTCGATATCTGGGGCACATGGTGCAGTCCTTGTAAGGATGCGCTTTCTCACTCACAGGAAGAGTATCAGCGGTTGGCCAAGTACGACCTGCAGTATATGTATCTCGCCAACAACAGTCCGAAAGACACCTGGGAGAATGTGATCAAAGAGTACGACGTGACGGGCAGCAATGTAGTTCACTTCAATCTGCCGGGTGAGCAGCAGCAAGCCATCGAGAGCTATCTCAAGGTCTCCGCTTTTCCGACCTATAAGGTGATCGACCCGGAGGGCCGCGTGCTTGATGTGACGGTAGATCCCCGTAATCTTGATTCCACCGAAAGGTTGTTCCAGCAGCTTACCGGCAAATAGCTTCCTGACACTTTTGCATGATGAAAAGCTCCTAACACATCAGAATAGATAATAGTTCTCTTTCTGATGTCTTTCAGATTTAAAAATGAACGACAGAACAAGGCATCCACTCCTTTCCAGTCTATGCGAGACCGGAAAGGAGTGGATGCCTTACATCGTTGTAGCGTGTCCTTAATGGGCTTATACCGACTTCCGTTTTCTTCCCAGACAGACCGACAACCGGAAATAGAAGAAAATCATTCGGATCTCCCATATCCAATTCGGAATAAAAAAGCCCTCGCAACATTCGGTACATACGTTGCGAGGGCCCTATGGTTAGGAACGTGGCTGCTGCCACTCCAATATATCCGAGAAATTATTCGGCACCGCCATTGTCGATGATCTTGATCTTCTGGCGGATAAGCTCGATATCGTCCTTCAGTTTCTGTGCTCTGCGGTTCATCTCACCCACAAGGGAGTTGCCCTTCTTCGAAGAGATGCTCAGGAAGCCGAGGTTATTCTCAAAGGTGGTCAGCTCCTGCTTCAGCTGTTCATAACGGCGCACCAGACGGCCACGCTCCGTGTCGACAGCATCCTCACCGCGCTTAGCCACAGACTTCAGATTCTGCTTGAAGTTGTCGAGACGGCGGTTGTTGATAGAGATGTGCAGCTTGCTATAAAGCTCGTTGAGGGTGTCGTGGTACTCCTTATACACCTTGTCCTTCTCTTTATAGGGCACATGTCCTACCTTATTATATTCCTCTACCAGAGCCTGGATCTTCTCCTGTGCATCGTCCGCGGTCTCCTCAAGGAGAGCCTTCATACGGGCAATGATATCACGTTTCTGCTCCAGATTGGCATGCTCCTCACTGTGCGTGCCTGCATGGGCAGCCTTGCGTGCCTCGAAGAAATGGTTGCAGGCACCGAGGAACTCAGCCCAGAGCTGGTCGCCGGTCTTATGGGGAACGACACCGACCGTCTTCCACTCTTTCTGCAGAGCGATGAGCTTATCAGCCGTAGAACGCCACTCCGTGCTGTCCTGCAAAGCCTTGGCCTTCTCGATGAGCGCTTTCTTCTTCTCGATATTCTTAGCATATACTTCCTTCAGATTTTTGAAGAACTCTCCCTTGCGTCCGAAGAAGTCGTCGCAAGCGGCACGGAAGCGCTGGAAGATCTTGTCGTTCATCTTCTGCGGAGCGAAGCCGATGGTCTTCCACTCCTGCTGCAGCTCGATGATCTGCTTGGTGTGCTTGTCCCAGTCGCCAACACCTTTATTCTCTTCTTTGGCAATGGCCTCCACCTTCTCGCAAAGCTCTGTCTTACGGCTCAGGTTGTCTGCCTCCTTGGCACGGAGCTCCTCGAAGTGCTGCTGATGCTTCTTGTTGATCACCGTGCTGGCAGCCTTGAAGCGGGCCCAGATCTGCTCGCGCAGATCCTTAGCCACAGGACCGGTCTCACGATACTGCTGGTGAAGATCCTGCAACTGGTGGAACGCGCTCACTACGTCTGGCTCGTCGGCCAGTTTCTCAGCCTCCTCGCAAAGGTGCGTCTTGGTCTCAAGATTGCGTTTGAAGTCATACTCGCGTGCCTCGCGGTTGAGGTTGAGCAGGTCGTAGAAATTCTCCACCTGGAGCTGATAGTTACGCCAAAGCTCACTAGCCTGCTGTGCGGGCACATTCTTTATCTCTTTCCACTCCTGCTGGAGCTGTTTGAATTCCTGGAACGACTTGTTGGCCTGATCGGGCGATGTTGCCAATGCCTTGATCCGGTCGATGATCTCGAGCTTACGCTTCAGATTAGCCTCTTTCTCAGCCTCCTGCTGCTGGAAGATGCGGGCGCGCTTCTCCTTGATGATCTGCATCTCGGCCTTGAAAGCATGCTCCACATCGTCGGGCATAATCTGATACTCATCAGGATTGCCACCTTTGTCAAGATAATCTTTCAGCGCCTGATCGCGCTCTGCCTGATGGAGACGATAGAAGCTCGACTTGAGGTGCTCCACCTCGTCTCTCGAAGGATTGTCCTCACTCTGGGCTATCTCCTTGGCACGCTCCAATACCTCTACCTTAGAAGTATAGACATGCCGGGCGGGACTCTCGGTCCCGGAAACAGCTGCTCCGGCCGGTGTCTCCTCTGCAGAAGCCTGCTCAACGGCAGATGGCTCTTCAGCCACGACTCCTTCTTCGGCAACCGTTGCTGCCGGCTGCTCCTTTACCTCAGAGGCGGCCTCAACCGTCTGCTGCTCTTCTTCTACCGGACGAGTTTCCTCTGTCCCTACCTTTCCCTGCTCCAGGGTGTTTTCTTGAGAGTCCATCATTTCACTGTTTTAAGTTTATGATTCGGATAAATACCATGCCGGCCTCTGCCCGTCCATACGGACGGAGGTGGGCACATGTCATAGAATAATGTTAAATACTTTGCAAACTTATATAAAAAAAATGGAACGCCGTCATCTTTTCCTCTTTTTTTGATTAAAAAAGTTTGATTTTATCGGCTAGTTCCCCAATAACGGCTTTAAAATTTGGCTTTTCATAATATTTCCACTAACTTTGCTGCTCATTAATGCAATGAAAAAGATAGCAAACGACATACTGAAAGTTGCCTTCTCGCTCGTTCTCGGAGGGGCCATCCTATACTGGATGTACCGCGATTTCGACTTCCGCAGCGTGAAATACGTGATTCTGCACGACATGGACTGGACATGGATGCTCCTGTCCTTTCCCTTCGGCATCATGGCCCAGGCATTCCGCGGCATCCGTTGGCGACAGACTCTCGATCCCATCGGCGAGCACGCGCGTACGCACGTAGCAGTCGATTCCATTTTCATCTCCTACGCCATCAGCCTGCTTATCCCCCGTATCGGAGAGTTCGCACGGTGCGGCGTCCTGAGACGCTGGGACGGCATATCATTTCCGAAGGCACTCGGTACGGTAGTGACGGAGCGTGCCATCGACTCATTGTTGGTGCTCATCATCACGATGCTCACCTTCGTCTTCAATTTCCGTACCTTCAACACGTTCTTCCAGAAGACCGGCACACGTCCTGACAGTTTCCTGCTGCAGTTCTCCGTCACGGGCTGGATCGTCACAGGCATCTGCGCCGCGGCAGCCGTCGCACTGATCATCTATCTGTTGCGCCGTATGTCACTCTATAGTAAGGTGCGCACCACGATCCTGGGATTGTGGCAAGGTATCCTCTCCGTCAAGGAAGTGAAGAACAAGTCACTCTTCATCTTCTACACAGTAGCCATCTGGGCTTGCTATTTCCTCCACTATTACCTGACGTTCTTCTGCTTCAAGGCCACCTCCCATCTCGGACTGGCCTGCGCCATGGTGACCTTCGTGGTAGGCTCGATCGCAGTCATCGTCCCCACTCCCAATGGAGCAGGCCCCTGGCACTTCACCGTCAAGACCATGCTCATGCTCTTTGGTGTGGCTGCCAACGCCGCCCTCTACTTCGTCCTCATCGTACACTCCGTACAGACGCTGCTGGTGGCCCTGCTCGGCATCTACGGCTGGACACACATCAGCTTCACCAAGAAGAGGGCCTTACAGCAATAGAACGACAAGCAGGCACACAACGCCCTGTCCTCATATAAAGGAATGTCGGCCGGACAGGACAAGCCATCCTCTTCGGACATATACAAAAGAATAATAGTTTCACCAAAATAACAGATACTATGAGCGAAATTAAAGATCTGAAGCCAGCAGCCATCTGGCGCAATTTCGATGCCCTCACACAGGTGCCCCGCCCCTCGGGCCATCTAGAGAAGGTACAGCAGTTCCTGCTTGATTTTGCCAAGCGTGTAGGTGTGGAAGCCTTCAAGGACGCCGGTAACAATATCGTCATGCGCAAGCCGGCCACTCCCGGCATGGAGAACCGTAAGACGGTGCTGCTGCAGGCCCACATGGACATGGTGCCTCAGAAAGCACCCGACAGTACACACGACTTTGTCAACGATCCCATCGAGACCTATATTGAGGACGGATGGGTAAAGGCCAAGGGCACGACCCTGGGAAGTGACGACGGCATCGGTGTTGCTGCCATCATGGGTATCATGGAGAGCACCGACCTGAAACACGGTCCTATCGAGGCTCTCATCACTGCCGACGAGGAGACGGGCATGTATGGTGCCAACGATCTGCCCGAAGGCGAGCTGAATAGTCAGATCCTGCTCAACCTCGACTCCGAGCTCTGGGGTAAGTTCGTCATCGGTTCGGCCGGTGGCATCGACATCACCGCCACACTGGGCTACAAGGAAGTGGCCAACGATCAGGAGACGGCTTGCAAAGTGACACTGAAAGGACTGCGCGGCGGCCACTCCGGTCTGGAGATCAACGAAGGCCGCGCCAACGCCAACAAGCAGATGGTACGTCTGGTACACACTGCCATCGCCACGCTCGGCGCCCGTCTGGCCACCGGGCACGGCGGCAACATGCGCAACGCCATTCCTTTCAAGGCAGAGACTGTACTCGCCCTGCCGAAGGCCAACGTCGAGGCTCTGAAGGCTCTCGGTGCCAAGCACAAGGCAATGATCGATAATGAGTTCCACGGCATTGAGAAGGAGTGTGAGCTCACCGTAGAGGAAGTGGCCAAGCCTGCCACCCTCGTTCCCGGAGAGATCCAGGACAACCTGGTAGATGCCATCTATGCCTGCCACGACGGTGTGATCCGCATGATTCCCGCCTACCCCAACGTGGTGGAGACGTCCAGCAACCTCGCCATCATCGACATCGAGGACGGCAAGGCTGCCATCAAGATCCTGGCCCGCTCCAGCCGTGAGGATATGCGCGACTATGTGACGCAGACCCTCGCCAGCTGCTTCTCCATGGCCGGCATGAAGGTGGAGACCAGCGGTGCCTATGGCGGTTGGGATCCCAATCCCGACAGCGAGATCCTCCAGCTCCTGCAGAAGATCTACAAGGAGCAGACCGGCAAGGACGCCATCGTACAGGCCGACCACGCCGGACTGGAGTGCTCGGTGATCCTCAGCAAATATCCCGGCATGGATGTCGTGTCTCTCGGACCTACGCTCCTCTCGCCCCACACGACGAACGAGCGCTTCGAGATCGCCACGGCAGAGCCGTTCTGGCAGTTGCTCACCACAACATTGGAGCAAATCAGCGAGAAGTAAAACAAAAAAGCGGAGAATCGTTTGGTTCTCCGCTTTATTTTTTCTAATTTTGCAGACGATAACAAACAAAATCAATCATTAATATGGACGACTATCACGCGGAAAACTACAAGATCTGACGTGAGGATTCGGCTCTATGCAGCTAATCCCCACGAATTTTTCTTATTATCAAAGGAGATTAGCTACTATGAGAACATATTGGAACATTGAGAAGAGCCTGAAGGCCATCAATGAATGGCAGCCCAACTGCTGGATTCAAGTTACATGTCCTTCAGAGGACGACCAGCGCGAGCTGGAAGAGCGTTTTAAGATCCCCGACTATTTTCTCCCTGACATCAGCGATACCGACGAGCGTGCCCGCTATGAGTACGACGACGGATGGATGCTCATCATCCTGCGTATCCCCTTCGTCAAGGAGATCCGTTCGCGCACGCCGTACACCACCGTACCGTTGGGCATCATCCACAAACGCGATGTCACCATCACGGTGTGCTACTACGAGACCAATATGATGATCGATTTTGTGAGCTATCAGCAGAAGCGCGGCGTAGGATTCACCGACTATGTCGACATGATCTTCCGCCTCTTCCTCTCTTCCGCCGTATGGTATCTGAAACGGCTGAAGCAGATCAATTCCCTCATTGAGAAAGCTAAGCACAACCTCGACCACGAAGTGAACAACGCGAGCCTCATCGGACTGTCCCGCCTGCAGGACTCGCTCACCTACTTCATCACCTCCATCCGAGGCAACGAGAACCTGTTGCAGAAGCTGAAATTCAAGCTGCAGGTCGACGAGCTTGACGCCGACCTCATCGAAGATGTCAATATCGAGATGTCGCAGGCCCGCGAGACCACCAACATCTATTCCGACATTCTCGAATCGACGATGGACACCTATTCGAGCATCATCAACAACAACATCAACAACGTGATGCGTACGCTCACCTCGGCATCGATCATTATGATGAGCGGTACCTTCATCGCATCATTGTTGGGCATGAACGTACCCAACGGTCTGGAGCACAGTCATATCGGCTTCATCATCGCCCTCATCATCTCGTTTGCCGTCAGCCTTCTCTGCTGGTTCATCATGAAATTCAAACGATTGATATAAATATCAGAAAAATACGTCCCATTCCATTTGTCCTCTCTTGTGAGCGTCAAATGGAATGGGACGATTCTTATTCTCCACCCCGGAAATACCATTACGGTGCACGTGTTTTTTGTTAGTACATGTATTATACCTTTTTAATCCACGCACTGATGCAAAGAGGAGCCGTACTGACACTGCAAGAACAGTCTATGCGCCACCGGTTCTGACCTATAATCCCCCACCGGGCATTTAAGCGCCAATATTCATCTTGTATCATTCATTGGCCTGCCCGACATCGCCATCTCCCTTTCCGACAATCCTTCTGCCACCTTTATCCCGGCCTTACGGCCGGAGCGCCGCTGCTTCCATCACTTTCTGAAAACAAGTCATCTCCTGTTCATATTCCCTGACGGCAATATTCTCCGGTGCGCCCCTGCCACATCTTATACAATTTCTCTTGCCTGTTATACGTCCGTCTATGCTCACAATCGCATCTTCACCATAGGGTTGAACCTCATGGTCAGCTTCCGCAGCGTACCAGTAGAAGGCAACGACACATATACGTTTTGCCTGATTCTATCTGTTTTATGCTGCCAATACATATCAAGTGAACGGGAAACAGAAATTTACGGACTCTAGAATATCCTTTTACAACAAAGTCGTTGCTCTTCATTATATATAAAAAAAATCTTAAAAATAATGTTCGCACGATACAAGATTAAGATAAAAACGCATATATTTGTGATATCTATTTGATATCATATTCTTTCATCTAAAACTTCTAAAAACACCTTCATTTTATGGAAAACAAGGAATTCATTTTCAAGGGAATGACACTCAATGGCATCGGCATGCTCGTTCTCAACCTGCTTCTCTACGTCGTGTCCGTAGGCCTGATAGTTCTTGCGCTCGAAATGTTTAGTGGTATAACTGCCATAACAACAAGTGTGGCAGGCAGCATTCTGTTCATTGCCAACATCATCGCCAGCTGCGGCTTCGTGAAAGTCGAGCCGGGCGAGGCACGCGTGATGATGTTCTTCGGCAAATACCGCGGCACGTTCAACACGCCCGGATATCATTGGATCAACCCGTTCATCACCACCAAGAAGCTGTCGATGCGCGCACGCAACCTCGATGCCGAGCCTATCAAGGTGAACGACAAGACGGGCAACCCGGTGATGATTGGCATGGTGCTGGTATGGAAACTGAAAGATACATACAAGGCGATGTTCGAAATCGATGCGCAGACCATGGCAGAGTCGAAGGCCGCAGGCGATGCCGCTGCAGCAAGTGCAAAGACAGCCAACATTATGAACGCCTTCGAGAAATTTGTACGCATACAGGCCGACGCCGCCCTGCGACAGGTGGCCGGACAGTATGCCTACGACGACGGCGAGCAGGACAACGGCGAACTGACCCTGCGCGACGGTAGCGACGAGATAAACAAGGAGCTTGAGGCAAAGATCGACGAGCGTCT
>ERZ779913.467-NODE-467-length-15371-cov-1.55733_pt1 | contig 15371 bp, 15 predicted proteins | sample MGYA00511547_ERZ779913 | MGnify/ENA primary metagenome ERZ779913 (study PRJEB29588, sample SAMEA2149539) | human gut metagenome | biome: human gut; feature: human-associated habitat; material: faeces | place: Denmark | collected 2008/2010 ...
GCCTATTGAAGAATTTGCAGCATATTTAAAAAGTAGTGAAGATTATGAGTCTTGTTTTATGGAAAATGAATCCTACTCTAAACCATTTAATAAAGCCATAACAGCTTTAACTGAATTAGGCTTAAATGGCGATGAATTAGCTGATGAACTTTATAATGAGCCCTTTTTAGTAGATGATCTTGTTAAATCTTTAAAAGGCTTACTTAATGATACAGCTAAGCCCTTTGGGACTATTCCCTATCAATTTTATAAATTAGTGAGGTAAAAAATGATGTTTGATATTAAAGATAAGGTTGCGATTGTAACTGGAGCTAATACAGGCCTAGGACAAGCAATATGTGTTGCATATGCCAAAGCCGGAGCTAAGGTTTTAGGTGTTGCAAGAAGAAGCTGTGCCGAAACTAAGGCGAAAATAGATGCGATTGGTGGTATATTTAATGAATGCACTGCCGATTTATCTTCAACTACACCAATTGATAATATAATTAAAACTGCCATTGATTTATATGGTACAGTAGATATTTTGGTTAATAATGCTGGTATTATTAAAAGAGCTGATGCAGTTGACGTAACAGAAGAGGACTGGGATAGTGTAATAAATGTTAATCAAAAAGTAGTTTTTTTCTTATCCCAAGCATTTGCGAAGGTTGTTTTTGCCCAAAATAAAAAAGGTAAAATTATTAACATTGCATCAATGCTTTCATATCAGGGTGGTATAAGAGTTCCTGCTTATTGCGCTTCTAAGAGTGCAGTAATTGGTTTTACTAGATCATTATGTAATGAATGGGCTAGTAAGGGAATTAATGTTAATGGTATAGCTCCAGGTTATATGGAGACTAATAATACTGAACAAATCAGAAGTGATTCAAAGCGTAATGATGCCATATTAGAGCGTATTCCTCAAGGCCGTTGGGGACGTCCTGATGATATTGCTGGTGCCGCAATTTTCTTAGCCTCTGCAGCCTCTGATTATATAAATGGATTTACAATTGCTGTTGATGGCGGTTGGCTTGCAAGATAATAATAAAATTCGAGAAGTGAATGGCTTCTCGATTATTTTTTAATAAATTATAAGCAATAAATATTTATAAATTTTACTACCTAAACATTGAAAAAAACTTGTATAAATGCTATCATTGATGTAAATGAAAAATGGAGGCTTATATGAAAAAAGACATATTTAATAATTATAAAGTTAAGCTTATAATCTTTTTATGTATTGTTTTTTTATGTACAATTCTTGCTGAATTTTTAAGATTTACAAAGCCTTTATTTGATAGAATATATTATGGCTATTTAACACCTATGATAATTGATGCTTTAAGAATTATCATCTATTTTCTTATCTTTTTTCTTTCTACAAATTACGCGAATAAGCATTTCTCAAAAATTGAATATACTAAAATTAAGGATATGTCAACTAAAAGAATTGGTATTTTATATGGAATAACAATTCTAACTATTTTTATTGTCACTGCTATTTTAGGCTTTAGATTAAAATTAGTAGTTGATTTGGGTGAAAATATCGGTATGATTTATTTATATAATAATCTTGCTAAAATTGTGGCCGGTGTTGTAAGAATGCTCATTTCTTTTTTAATAATACGATACACAGAAGAATTATTAAAAAATGTTTTAAGTGCAAAGATGTTAAAGTATTTACCTGCAGGTGGAATAATATCTATGTTAACAATTGGTTTATTTGAGTTTATTATTATGCCTAAAAAAGCCTTTATTGATGTTTTATTTATGCTTTTTCATATTCTTTATGGATATATATATAAATTATCATATAATAATAAGGCTATTTGTTTAACAATTATGATGTTTATTAGATTGCTATAGGAGGCTAAATTTTATATGAAAAATTTAATTAAAGAATTTTTTAGACAAAATTGGATAATTCTTTTTACGGCTTTAGCAATTTTATTATTTGAACTAGTATCAGTTGCAATTACATCTAGTGCTTTTTATATTCAAAAGCCTTGGATTTTGTTTTCACAAATAATTTTAGTTATAAGTTTTTTATATGCCTTAAGAACGCAATTGGCTCGGTATATTGTTTCAATTGTAATTTTAAGCATTTATGCTGTTGTTGATTTGATTTTTATTGTTGTTTATGAAATGACAGGTCAAATTTTTGATTATACTATGCTTGAGCTTAAAAATGATGCTTTTGGTATTTTAGAATCGGTACCAATTAATGTTACGTATTTTTTTGTTGTGGCGATTATAATTAGTGCTTTTATTATTTTTGGAGGAAGATATCTAAGAGTATATGAAAAAAGATTATATAAATTTAACCGTAATAGAGTTTTAAAATTTGGGATAATAATAATGGCGGGAATATTACTTTATTTTTCTGTTTCAACCCAGGTTAGATACCGTAATTTTTATGACGAAATGCTTTATTCTAATACGGATAATAGCTATAAAAAAATGGGAATTACATCGAATTTTTTAAGTCAAATGTATGAATCTAAAACTAAACAAAATGATAAAGAAATGAATGAGCTTGAGCTTACTAGCTTTTTATATGATGATAATCAAATTAAAATGAGTAATTTTAAAGAAAACTATGCTAAAAAATATAATGTTATTACTATTCTTTGTGAGTCATTTGAATGGATGAGCTTTGTTGCATCAGAAGAGGCTTTTCCAAATGGCTTAAAGTTTAAGGATCCATCTATGAAGGGAAAAACACAAGAAGAATTATCACGGGAGTTATTTCCCAATTTATATCGTTTGATGGAAGAATCAACGGTATTTAGCAATTTCCATTCAAAGGAAAAAACGGATATTTCAGAAAATTACTCTTATCTTGGTGTTTATCCGACTTCTGCAATAACGAACTATGATTTTTATCAAAATACTATGTCAATGTCGATGGCTAATACTTTAAAAGCCTTAGACAAGGATATAACCTGTAATATTTTTCATAATGGTACAAATAGTTTTTATAATCGAGTAGTATATGAAAAAACGGTAGGTTTTGATAATTATTATGCCTATAATGAACTTTTAAAAAAGAAAAATTTTACTGATTGGATGAGTGAAGGCGAAAGAAATCTTGATAGTGAATTAATTAGTTCATTTAGTGACGAAATAATGCCTATTGATAAAAGATTTTATTCATATATTATTACAATTACAGGCCATGGCCAGTATTCGTATCGTAAGAGTCTAAAACCATATTATGAAAAGCTTAGTGAGTATGGACTTAAGATTGATAGTACTAAGGATTTAAGTGATTTAGATAATTCATTTATAACATATGTGGCCACTACTCTTGAGGTTGACAAAATGATAGGTACTTTATATGAAGAGCTTGAAAACAGAAACTTGCTTGATAATACCGTTATAACTTTATTTGGAGATCATAACTGTTATTATCAGGGATTATCAAACTATGTAAAAAAAATTCCCGAAAATTTTCGTGATCAAAGCTATAATTATCCTTTCTTATATAATGTTCCTTGTATAATGCGAGTTCCTCATCTTAAAGGTCAGGTAATTGATAAATATAGCTGTACTTCAGATATTGTGCCTTCTATATATGATGTACTTGGTATTAATACCTATGGCAATATGTTGTATGGTAATAGTATTTTTTCTTTAGAAGAAAGTGTTTTATATTCACGAGCATACAACTTTTTTATGACAGAAAATGCTATTTATACAAGTTTAAATCATTTTAAATATCAACGTGATATTGATATTTATGATTTAACTTCCAAAACAACACGTCTTGTTAATAAAATTAAGCATATTGATCAAGTATTTTATAATGATTATTTTGCTAAAAATGTTGATGTATCTTTAAAAAATTACGCTAAAACGTATGGAGAATACTATCAATATAAAATAAATGACTTGAATTTAATGAGGTAATTATGAAACGTGATGAAGTATTTAAATTTTTAGAAATTAATTTGGGACTTGTTATATGTTCTATCGGTATTTCTTGTTTCTTTTGGCCAACAGGCTTTATAACTGGTGGAGCTTCGGGACTTTCGATTTTGCTTGAACAACTAATACCAAAAATTTCTAATGTTGTTTTTTTATATATAATAAATATAAGTTTACTTGTAATATCTTTACCTATATTGGGCAAAAATTATTTTTTGAAAACCTTATATGCAACGTTAATGCTACCAACATTTGTAGCACTTGCTGAATTTATTATAAAAGCCACTGGCTTATATGATACCCTTGCTGGACTTGAATCTTGGCTTATTGTTTGCTTTGGAGCGGTAATTATGGGTGTTGGTCAAGGAATGTCACTTAGAGCCAATGGATCTACTGGTGGTCTTGATGTAATTGGATCAATTGCATTTAAATGTTTACATCTTCCTTATTCAATTTCAAATTCCGTAATAAATGGTTTAATAATTATTGCCGGAATGATTGTAACAGGTCTTGAAAAAGGATTAATGGCGGTTGTATTTATGGTTTTAGTTGGTTTTATCTTAGACACCGTTGTTTTTGGAGGTGTTGGAAAAAGAGCTGTCTTTATTAAGAGTGATAAAACAGAAGAGGTAAGAAATATGATCACCAGTCTTTTACATCGAGGCTGTACAATAATAAATTGTGAAGGTGGCTACTATCACATTGAAGGTCAAATGCTTATTTGTGTATGCTTGGCTAAGGAATATGTTATGCTTAGAGGTTTATTAGACCAGATTGATCCTAATGCATTTACTTTTATGACTAAAGCCTCAGAGGTAAGAGGCTTTGGATTTTCTAAAGATGTTTTAAAGCGTAAAGAAGAAATTCAAGCTTTGAAGGAGGAAGAAAATGATTTTAAGTAATAGCTTAGAGATTTGGTTTGTTATTATCTTTCTTATTTTAATAACTTTATTTATGTTTTTCTTCTATATGGCAAGAAAGAAAAGAAAAATGCTTGTTCAAAGTGGAAATTATATTACAAATTACTACAATAAGCATCCTGATGAAAGAAAGTCAGAATATGTTCCATCAAAAAACAAACCCCTAAATCAAAAAAAATCAAATATTTTTTTAGCCTCAAGCTATGCTTTAATTCTTGAAGGAACACGAACTAAGAAGATTAAATATAATGATATTTATTGGGTTTATGGTTTAGTTGCTAAAAACTCTAAAAGAAATAAGCCTAATTATGATGCAGATGGTTTAGTTATTTATACGATTAAAGGAAAGAAAACAATTTTTTTACGTAATCAAGAGCCATATGTTAAATTTTTTCATTCATTAGGAATTCCTTCAGGATATGGAATGAATGTTAAAGAAGAAGCTTTAAGGCGTAAAAAGGAGTTGAAGTCTCGTGAAAAAAAGTGATATTATAAAATATAACTTAAAATTTAACCATATTGATTCAAAAAATCCTGTTACTATTGGTAATGGTGATTTTGCTATCACGCTTGATCAAACGGGGACCCAAAGCTTATATGAAACTTATAAGGATATTCCTTTAAGTACAATGTCAAATAAAAATTGGTTTTATAAAGATAAAAAAAATATTAAGCCGTCCTATGTTGATGGTAAGGCTTATATGCTTTTCAATTTGGATAATGATCCAAATTATCAGACTAATCGTCAGTATCCATTTAAGTATAGCTTTATGCAAATACTCTTATACGATAATGATAAACTAATTGACATAAATAATATAAAAGATGTAAAACAAGAGCTTGACCTTTATAAAGGAATTGTGACATCAAGCTTTAATTACAAGGAAAAAATTAATAAAACAATATCTTTTATTTATCAAGATCATGATGAATTTAATTTTAAGCTTCAAAGTGATAATTTAAATTTAGCTTTAAAGTTTAATTATCCTTCTTATACTAAGAACGGCTACCGTCTAGATATATTACCTAATGTTTTAGTAAAAGAAGATAGGATTACACTTTTATATGATGATAAAAATAGTTTAAGCTTTAAACTAAAATCATCCTCAAATTATCAAATTGTAGAAAATACTCTTATTTTTGATGATAATAATGTATCCTTTTCTTTAGCACTTGATGAAATAAAAGAAGGAAAGCTTTTAGATGAATTTTGGAAGTGTGATAATGGTATTATTATTGATAATGAAGAATTAGTAAAAAAAATGGTATTATCAAAGTACTTGCTTCATGTAAATTCAACGGGTATTTATCCTCCTCAAGAATCGGGTTTAACTTATAATTGTTGGAATTCAAAATTTCATTTAGAAATGCATCTTATACATAGCTTATGGAATATTTATAATAATCATGTAGGTGATTTAGTAAAAAGCTTTGATTATTATTTAAGTATAATGCCATCATCTTTAAAAAGAGCATCATTAAATGGTTATAAGGGTCTTAGATTTCCAAAAATGACAGGACCAGACGGAGAAGATTCTCCCTCAAATATTGGACCACTTCTAATTTGGCAGGCACCACATATTTTATTCATGCTTCAAGAAATATATTATTTATATAATAAGGAAAATATTATTAAAAAATACGAGCCATTAATTAGTGGTACAATTGATTTTATGATTTCTTTTTTAACCTTAAAGGACTCAAAATATCAAATGCTTGATCCTTTACTTGAGGCTTGTGAGTCAATTCCTTTAGATAGATGTCAAAATCCTAGCTTTGAACTTGAATATTGGCGGTATACCTTAGAAAGACAGCCTAAGATAGATACTGTGCTTTATGGACATCAAAGATATGACTACCTAGATATAACATCTAAAATAATTACACCTAAAGAAGATGATGGTATTTATCTTAAAACCTATGGTGTAATTGACAAATATGATTTATATAAAGATCATCCTACTGAAGGCTTTTTAATGAGCTTTTTTAAATCAAAGATTGTTGATAAAGAAAAAATGGTAAAAACGATAGACTATATTCTAAAAAATATGGATTTATCTTCCTATTGGGGATGGGATTTCCCTTTTTTAGGATTAAGTTTATTAAATTGTGGTGAAATTGAAAAGTCAATTGAAGTAACACAGCTGAATACAATAAATAATCAGTATTTATATAATGGTTATAATACCTCACCAAGAGATGATCTTAAGGCTTATCTTCCAGGAAATGGTGCTTTTTTAATATATTATTACTATTTATCTAATATACTAATTGCATCTTTGAAGTAAAATATACTATAATTAAAAAAAGGAGTGACATAATGGAACAAAAGAAATTATATATTCATGTAATTGTAAGTGGTCTGCTGCTTGTAATTGCTTCCCTTTTTATTGTCCTTGCAATGCGAGGCTTAAAGGGCGAAGGAGATATTGCTCAAACTAAGGAACGGTTTTATTTATTGCTTCAATGATTAATATATTATATATAGCATTTAAGATTTTAAAGGAAAAGAAAATTATATGATTGTATTAGAGTTAATTAATGATGCTTTAGTGATTAAAATTAAAAAAACCTCTAAAAAAGCTTTACTATTTGGAGCATTAGGCCTTATTATTCTTCTAATATTATTTTTTTCCTTCCAAAGTTTATTGCCCAAAATTGTAGATCAGGCCTTCTTTATAACCTTAGGCTATTTAATAATTTATGCTCTAGCATATTTTATTTGGCTACTAGTAACGTCTAAGCCTAAGTATAAAACAGTAACACTTGACTTTAATAAATTTATCCTTAAGGGAAAAGAAAATGTAACTCTTAAGCATGAAGGGCTAGCCTTAGTAAGTCTTGATTTTAGCTATTCACCAGATATTTATGTTAGCATTATTTATAATGAAAATGTAACATATTCCTTTATGATATATAAATCAGCTTATCCCAAGCTTAAGGAATATTTGACCCAAAGTAGACTTAATTATGAAGAATTAAATAATTCTTAAGGGAAGTGATTTAATGCGTAAGCTTTTACTTTTAATATTTCTTGTTTTTTCACTTAGTGCATGTAATTTAGTTTTTTTTAACACGGATAAAAAAGAAGAGTATAGTTATAATTTAGAAACCGATTCACTTCATACTAATGGACCTTTAGTAACGCATGCTATGCCATCTAAGGGAGATGTTAAATGTCTGGTTATTCCAATTAATTTTATATCTAAAAATAAATCATATAGTATTAGTGATAATATTAATAATGCATTTAATGGAAGTAGCGATGATATTAAGTATGAAAGTGTATCATCATACTATCTTAAATCAAGTAATCATCTTTTAAATTTAAGCTTTAAAATCTTAGATTGGTATACCCCTAATTATGATTTTTCGTATTATGAATCATATTCTAAGAAACAAGAAACGGGTGTTGATATTTTACTTGCTGAAGCCTTAAGCTATTATAATGATAAAGTTGATTATTCTTCATATGATAGTGATAATGATGGCTATATTGATGGAGTTTGGCTTTTGTATAATAAAGAGGCTAGTAGGAATTCAGATTTTTGGTGGGCTTATACATCACTTATGGATAGTAAAAAGGAATATGATGGAAAGAAGACGTTTGCGGTTAGCTTCGCATCTACGAGCTTTATGAATAATGATGAGAAGTACTACGTGGATTCATCAACTTATATTCATGAAACGGGTCATCTTTTAGGTTTAGATGATTATTATTCATATAATCCTAATACAATTGGGAAAGTATACGGAGCAGATATGATGGATGGTAATTTAGGAGATCATTCATCTTTATCAAAAATTCTTTTGGGGTGGGTTAAGCCTAATATTGTTACAAAATCAGGTGATTATTCACTTAATCCTTTTTCTAAAGAGGATGGAAGTGGTAATGTTTTACTCATAGCTAATCATGAGGTATCAACAATTTATGATGAATATATTTTAATTGATTATTTCACAAATGAAGGGCTAAATAAAGACCAAGGCTTGTTTTTAGGTGATTTGAATCAAAGTGTAAATGGTATAAGAGTATATTATGCTAATGCGACAATAAATTTTGATTCTAATCATAGCCCGATTATGACTGATGATGAGTATTATCAATCAGGATTTAAGTATAGTAATTCTAATATGTTTACTAAAATGCTTCAACTATTAGGGGCTAAAATAAATGATAATTTATATTCGATTACAAGTAATCGCTTAGCTAATGCCGATTTTTTATATACTGGAAAATCACTTCAGTTTGGTATAGATGCATGGACAGAATTTAAATATGTAGATAATTCAAAGGTTAATTTTAAGATGAAGGTAAATAGTATTGGTGATGTAGCTAATATTACAATAACGATGGAGGATTAAAATGATTTTAACATATGATGAGGGCTTTAAAAGAGCGAGTAACCCTGAGTGGTTTAAATCATTCTTTAAACGAGATGAGATTGCAACGGATGAAGAGGTAAAAAAAATTAATGAGCTTGCTTTAGAGGTTGGTCTATCATATTTAAAGGAATATTTAGAGGAGGATAGAGATGTTATTTTACAGCGTGAATATGTAGCTGATTTAATTTCCTATCTTGAAGAAGTAAAGGGTGGTACAAATGGAAGAAATTTTGAAGGAGATTCTAAAACAAAAAAATAAAAAGGATTTAGATACTTTTGCAGAAAATGCTTTAAGAGAAAATAAACATTTGCCACTTGCAGGTGCTTTCGAGGCCATGAGTTTATATAATATGTATAGCTATGCAACGGAATATAAAGCGGATGAGTATTTATATCCTTATAAGCTTCAAAAAAGAATTGAAATTGCTAATGCTTATGATAGTAAACCATTATTTACTCTTTCAAATGGAATTTATAGTTTTAAAGGTTCTTTGAAGCTTGAAGAATTATCAGATATCTTAGACGTTTTAATTAAGTACGCCGATATAACTTTAATTACCAAAATAATGAAGCTTACACTTCCTATTCTTAAGCATTTACCATTAAATCAAAGCTTTTATGTGGCTCTAGCGGTAATGAAGTTTAAACAAATTGAGCTTCCTGTAATGATTGGACAATATTATACAAATGATTATTTAGCTAGATGTAGTGAAATGCCTTTTTTTAGTGAGGCAAGATTGAAACTAAAAAAAATAATTGCTTTAACTCAGCTTCCTAAAAAAGCTAAATCAATGTATTTTACTTTGCCATCACTTTATGATTCGATTAGTGAATCAGGAATGTTTGATTATGGTATCATTTCTCTTCAATGCTTTAAAATAATTGAAATAACCTCAAAAGATATTTTAACCCATATATTTAACGACCTTACAAGCGAAGAAATTTATGATATATTGCCTGATGATTTAAAAGAAATTTATAAAAGAGAAAAATTCAATTTAGATTATCTAGAAATTGGTAAAATTTATGTTCTTCTTAAAAATAGTAAGTATAATGATGGTGAAATGTCTTCAAGAATAAAGAATTATTTTAAGGATAATCTTGATGAATATATTTCTTATATAGTTCCTGAAAATATTAATAATTTTAGAAATAAACCAGCTCATGGTGAATATATTGTTGAAGAAGAGGCTACTAAAGCATTAGAAATTCTTGATAGTTTTATTAATAAAGCTTTATACCAAATAAATAGAAGTCAAAATTAAGATTGTATTTAGATTAATCTTGGTATATAATGTAAGCAATTTAGAGGTTTATGTATGATTGATTATGTAAGTGAAATAAAAAGATTAAAAAAAGAAAAAAATGCGGTTATTTTATGCCATTATTATCAAAATGATGAGATTCAGGATATCGCTGATTATCTTGGTGATTCATTGTATTTAAGCCAAGTTGCAATGAAAACCGATGCGGATATTATTGTTTTTTGTGGAGTTCATTTTATGGCAGAAACAGCAAAAATATTAAATCCAAATAAGCATGTATTGCTTCCTGTTATGAAGGCAGGCTGTAAAATGGCTAATATGATTAATCCTTATGCTTTAAAAAAGTATAAGGATGAACATCCAAATACAAAAATAATAACGTATGTTAATTCAACAGCGGCTGTTAAGGCTTTAAGTGATTGTATTTGTACCTCAACTAATGCTTTAAAGATTATTGATTATTATTTGAAAAATGGTGATGATATTTTATATTGTCCTGATCAAAATTTGGGAAAATATGCTATGAAGCTAAGTGGCAAAACCTTTGATGTATGGCCAGGATGCTGTCCTATTCATCATTTTTTAGATGTCAAAAAAATTGTTGAACTTAAAAAGAAGAATGAAGGAGCGAAGCTTATTGCTCATCCTGAATGTCAACCTGAGCTTTTAGAGTACGCGGATTATATTGGATCTACTAAGCAATTAATTACGTATGCCAAGAATGATTCATGTAATACATTTATCGTAGCTACAGAAAAGGGTGTCCTTCATCAAATGAAGAAGGATTCACCAAATAAAGAATTTATTCTTGCACAAAATACGCTTTCTTGTGTTAATATGAAATATACAAAACTTGAAGATGTCTATAATGTTTTAAATAATGAGGAAAATGAAATATTTGTGGATGAAAAAGTTAGTAAAGAAGCTTTAAAAGCTTTAGATAAAATGATGGAGCTATCTAAATAGCTCTTACTTTAATCTATTTCTTTTGATAATCAAAAGAAAATATATTTATTGATAAAATTTGGAGGATATTATGAAAATAGCTGTTGTAACTGATTCGGGCTCAGGAATTGAAAAAAGTGATATAGGTAATTTATTTGTAATTGGAATGCCCTTTAGAATTGATGGTTGTGAATATTTTGAAGGTGTAAATATTGATAAAAGAACATTCTTTGATATTATGAGAAATAAAGAAGCTAGTTTTCAGACTAGTCAACCATCATTATATAACGTTAAAGAACTTTGGGATAATATTTTAAAGGAATATGATGCAATTATTCACATTGCTCTTTCTTCAGGCTTATCAGCTTCTTATAAACAAACTTATGCGTTAGCTTTAGATGAATACCAGGGAAAGGTATTTGTTCCTGATCATCATCGAGTTTCTGTAACACAAAGAGGCGCTATTGATAGTGCTTTATCGATGATTGAGGATGGGTATAGTCCTAAAGAAATTTGTGATTTTATTGAAAATACTGGTCTTAATAGTAGTATTTATATAATGGTTGACACCTTAAAGTTTTTAAAAAAAGGTGGAAGAGTAACACCAAGTGCAGCAGCGTTAGGTGAACTTTTAAGAATTAAGCCTGTTCTTCAAATTCAAGGCGGTCGTCTTGATGCCTATAAAAAGGTTATTTCAACAGGAGTAGCTAAAAAGACTTTGGTAAATGCTTTAATTAATGATATTACGACAAGATTTAAAACTCAATATGAGGAAGGACGCTTAGGTTTTGGTATTGCACATTCTGATGATATTGAAGGTGCCCATGAGGTTGAGGCAATGATTTTAAAAAAACTACCTAAGCTTAAATTTAATCATATTGACTATTTATCAAATTTGATAAGCTGTCATACTGGCCCTGATGCTATTGGTGTTGGATGTTACGAAATTTATAAGAGAAATAATTGACTTTAAAATAGGTCAATTTTTTTCTTTATTATTTTGACGAATTATTGTATAATAAATTGACTTATTGATTGGAGCGATAGTATGATTAAATGTTTTTTATATCAAATGGATGAGAAGAATAAAAGAGTAATTACAGGACTTATTGAAAATGATGAATATTTAGAGTATGATCCAACCTATGAATATAAAATGATTTTAGAAGATACCTACATTATGCAAGAAAATGAAAGGAAAATTTCTAATTTTGGTCGTCTATATTATGCTGTTACAGTTTCTGATGAGCATTATAAATATTTAAATTTTAATGATTATATGCTTAAGGTGAAACTTGATATGACCGAAAATGCAGCATTTGCAAGTACACTTTCTAAGGAAATATTAATGTCAATTTTAGAAAATACTAATTATTTTAACGAAAATCTTGATCTTGAATATGTTGATTCAGGTTTAACTCTTATGGAAGATAAAGGCTATAAGGATTATTTTGATGGTTGGTTTAGACATGTTGATGATGATGTATATGTAATGCTTTTAAATATGCGTTATCCTTTATATGTTGGTCGTGAAAATGGTAATTACATTTTGGTTGATGATTTTAAAAATGCCTTTAGAGTATCTAAAAAGGAATGTCGTAATTTACTTATCGCAAACGGCTATATTGATACAACAATGAAAAAGAAGCAGGTTGCTTTTTCTCATTTTAATTGTTTTGAATCAAAAGGAAGATATGGCTTTGGTGGTGAAAATAGCTTTTCCCTTGCATATAATGATGGTGTTTTAAAAGTTGATTATAATTTTAAGCCAAGCGTTGAGTGGCGCCTAATTAATGACGCTAATCGTGCGGGTGTTTTAAGAGATATATGCTATAAATTAAAAAAAGGGGATTCTGGTTCTAAACTTATTTTCAAAGTTAATGATCGTTATTGCAAAGATTTAGGTAATAATGAATATGCTCTAACAGAAAATGCAACTGAAGCTAGTCTAATTGATACACATATTATTGATATTTTAAAGCATGCCTTTAAGCTTTATATTACTGAGGCCAAATATGAAGCCTTTAATCGCTCAAATTATGCTTTATATAATAATGAAGGAGAATATATTCTATCGCATGATGTACTAGAATATCCTTCTAAAATTGTAAATGACGGCGCGGTAAATCGTTATTTTGAGGCCGTTTCAGATGATGCTAAAACAGCAGTAGGAAAAACTAAAAAAGGCTATATTGAATATCATAAAGTTAAAGATAATTCCTTCAAAATCGAATATAAGGATAATGCCTTTGATGTAAAACCTCAAAGTCCTAAGCTTTTAATGGCTCTTGAGCGTTTACTTGATTTAAAAATAAATATTCTTGAGCCTCAAAAAATAAGCTTATATTTTGATAGAGAATACATTGATACAGCAGACAAAGGCGTAAGTGAAATTGATTCATATCATTTATTCCTTGAAGAAGCGAAAAAATCAAATATTCGACTAAATCAATATCAGGATTTAACCCAAATTAAAACAGAGTCTGATAAAGGTGCTTTAGAATATTTAACTCGCTTTTATTTGAAGGCTGCTCTAGATACAAAGGCAATCTTTACTATGATTTTAAAACGTGAAAATATAAAAAATGTATTATTTGTAGGTCCTACAGCAGGTGCTGATTTAGTAGGCTGCTCAAATGCTTTAGATTCACTTGGTAAGGAGCTTGATGTAACCATTCTTGAAAATGTTAAATGGGGCTTTAGACCTCATAGTATTATTTCAAATCGTCTTCATATTAAAGATGCGATTAGACTTCCACTTTCTGCCTTAACTAAGGAAGAGCTTAATTATGATTTGATCTTTATTTCAAGAAATTATCGTGATGATGATACTCTAAAGAGTATTTTACTTAAGTTAAAAAATGAAGAAAAAAAGACTTTAGTTGTAATAACCGGTCTAAGTGAGAAATATCAACCTGAAATTAATTTAGCTACTAAAAAGCATTTAAAGAGTGAAGCATTTGGTGTAAATACCTATGATTCAATTTTAGACAGTGATACAACATATCTTACAATGTTAAGAATTGGTGCAGGCAAGGCCATTGATTTATTAAAAAAGTAATATGAAATATAATTATAAAATCACAATTGATAATTATAAACCAACTGTTTTAGATTTTTTTAAATCGTTTTATTTAGGAAACGAAAAACTTAAGGCTTTAAAAAATCATATTTGGATAAATGATTTACCATGTGATATGACAAGTGGACTTGAACTAGATGATGTTTTAACAATAGATGATCAAAAAGGCTTAGATATTAAGCCTTTAAACGTTAGAATTGACATATTATATGAGGATGATAATCTATTAATCATTAATAAGCCATGTTATTGTCATATTCATAGTGATGGCAATAAAAATACCGAAAATACGCTTGCCAATATGGTGGCGGCCTATTATGTGAGAAAAGGTCTTGATATGCCGGTTAGATATATTCATAGGCTTGATTATGAAACAACGGGAATAATAATCTTTGCTAAAGACCCTTTGACTATGTCAGCTTTGTCTTCCGAGCTTGAAAATCACAGCCTTAGACGTGATTATTTAGCATTCGTTGAAGGAATTATCTCTAATGATATAATAATTGATAAACCAATTGGTAGAAATAGGCATAATAGTCAAAAATATTTAATATCTAAAACAGGAAAAAAGGCTATTACGATATGCCATCCAATTGGTCAATATAAGAATAAAAGCTTAGTAAGGCTAACACTTAAAACGGGAAGAACCCATCAAATTAGAGTTCACATGACCTCAATTGGACATCCTCTTTTAGGAGATATGTTATATGGTGGAAATATAAAATATATAAAAAGAGTAGCTCTTCATTCTTATTATGTTTCATTTATAAATCCCGTAACAAAAAAGAAAATTGAATTAACCTCTAAGCTTCCTACTGATATGGAAAAAATAAAGGCAAAATAAAAGGGGCTGTAAAAAAATAA
>ERZ779913.469-NODE-469-length-15329-cov-1.55009_pt1 | contig 15329 bp, 13 predicted proteins | sample MGYA00511547_ERZ779913 | MGnify/ENA primary metagenome ERZ779913 (study PRJEB29588, sample SAMEA2149539) | human gut metagenome | biome: human gut; feature: human-associated habitat; material: faeces | place: Denmark | collected 2008/2010 ...
TTCCTATATTTATGATAATGGCAAGATAAGAAAGATTACTAATGAAGATTTAATGAAAATAGATGAAGCTAATAAGCTATTTTCAAGTAAAGCTTTAAGAGTATTAGCACTTGCATATTATAATGGTAATTCTAAAGAAGAGAAGGACTTAATTTTTGTTGGCTTAGTTGCTATGATTGACCCTCCAAGAAAGGAAGCAATACCTGCTGTTTTAAAGCTTCACGAGGCCGGAATTACAACTATAATGATTACAGGAGATCATAAGGATACAGCTTATGCAGTTGCAAGTCAACTTGGAATATGTACTAATATTGAGGATTGTATGACTGGACAAGAAATAGATCTTTTAAGTGATGAGGAATTAAGAAATACTGTAAAACGAGTACGTGTATTTGCTAGAGTTTCTCCCGAAAATAAAGTGCAAATAGTTAAAGCTTTAAAAGCTAATGGTAATATTGTGGCGATGACAGGTGATGGTGTAAATGACGCACCATCCTTAAAGGCGGCGGATATTGGTATTGCTATGGGTATTACAGGAACTGACGTAGCTAAGAGTGCAGCAGATATGGTTTTAGCTGATGATAACTTTGCATCAATAGAGAGAGCGGTTGAAGAGGGAAGAGGAATTTATGCTAATATTAAAAAAACGGTTTATTTTCTTCTTGGAAGTAATATCGCTGAGGTTTTAGCAATGTTTTTCTTAATTATTTTAGGGCTACCAGCCCCATTAATTGCCATTCATCTTTTATGGGTAAATCTTATTACTGATTCACTTCCAGCAATTGCTCTTGGTATGCAACCAAAGGATAAATCAATCATGAAGGATCATCCTAGAAATCCAAATGAAGGAGTATTTGCGGGTAATGGGTTAAAATTAACCTTAGGCTATGGTATTATTATTACTATTTGTGTTGTAATTTCATATTTTTCATGTGGTTTTTTAAATCATGCATATACAATTTCAAGTATTAAAGCATTGTATACAAGTAATCCTTTAATCTTACATCAAGCACAAACAATGACTTTTACAACTTTAGCTTTTGCTGAACTTTTCCATATGATAGGAATGAGTAATATTAAGGAAAGCTTTATTCATATTTTTAAAGATAAGAATCATATGCTTTATATTGCTTTTATAGCTGGTATATTACTTCAATTTCTTGTAATTGAGGTGCCAGGAATTTCTGATGTTTTTTCAACTCATAATTTAACTCCTATTTGCTGGCTTATAACAGCAGCAATGTCCATATTACCACTAGTTGTTCATGAACTTGTTGTTTTAATTAATTATATTAAAAGGAAAGAATTGAAATAATAGCTAATTAACTTTATAATAAAACTAGGTTGGTGATATTATGCTTGTTAATTTGATGGACTTGATTAATTTTTCAGATGATGAAAGATTAAGTCAGAAATATGTAAAATATTACTTAAATTTTAAAGTCTCTAAGCAATATCGCCATGAAGAGATAATCACAATAAAAAAAATGGTTGAGCTGCTAGACCTTGATTATGAGTATTTAGGAGGCTTTACCTATAGTTTTATATTGCCCCATTTAAATAAAGAATTAGACCTGATAAAGGTTACTAAAAATTCAGTTATAAATATTGAACTTAAAAGTGCTAAGGTATCTGATGGTAGAATATTAAAGCAATTAAATCAAAATAAGTATTATCTTCATTTAATCCATAAGCCGTTATATCAATATACCTATGTAATGAGTGAAAATACATTTTATAAAATAGATAATGATTCCATAGTTATGGCGAAGCCAGAAGAGGTAAGAAAACTCCTTTTAAATCATAAAAAAGCTATTCCTATTGACTTAGGTGATATTTTTAAACCTGAAAATATTTTCGCATCTCCTTTTTATATGACATCTAGATTTATTCAAAATGATTATCTTTTGACTGATTCAGAACAACTTGTTGAAAGACAAATAATAAAATTTCTTGAAAATGATGAAGATGTTATTGTAGAAGGACCAACGGGCTCAGGTAAAACGATGGTTTTATATGATGTAGCAAGGAAACTTGAAAAGGGAATCATTATAAGTCCGTATCAAGTTGAATCATTCCAAAAGCTAAATGAAGCTTTTCCTTCGTTTAAAACGATTAGTATTGAAGAATTTAGAAATTTTGATGATATTAAATATTGTTTTATTGATGAGGTAAGTAAAATAGAAACTCAAAAAATAAATGATATTATTTTAGAAGGAAAAAGAAAAAATATAAGGATTGTTTTGTTTTTAGATTTAAAGGAAAATGATGAAATTATGTCATCATTATTAGGATTAACTAATAATATTTTAAGGCTTACAAGTCCGATTCGTACCTCAAGAGAAGCTTTAGATTTTATTGATTCATTGTTTTATCATAAAAAGTTATTTAATAATCCTAAATATAAGGTTATTTATTCTAGTGAATGTTATTTAGCCTCTAAAATAAATGATTATGTAAAAAAAGGCTATACTTATATTTCTTATGAAGATAATGAAAAAATATCAGACTATTCTTATAAACTTTATACGAAAAGAGCATATCCTTATGAATTTCAAAAAATAGTAATGTGTATTGATGATAAGTTTTATTTAGATGAGAGAAAGCATTTAAAATCAATACAAAATGATGATGGAATTTACTATACAAGGCTTTTGTATCAAGGACTTACAAGAGCAAGAGAAGAAATTGTTGTAATTATAACTAATAAAAAGATTTTAGCTGAATTGATAGATATTTTATAAAACGTTTTCACAAAAAAACACTTACAAGAATTTTTTTTCTTTGTTAAAATAAAGTTGTTAAATAAGATATTAATAGGCACTAAATGTCTAAGCTCGAATGCCCGACCGAGCTTACATTTAGGCCTTTTTTTATGGAGGTTTTTATGGAAAATGATTATTTAATAACTGAAAAAGAAGGAAAATTATTACTGAAATTTTCAATACCATGTATTTTATCCTTATTAATTAGTGCTCTTTATAATATTGTTGATCAAATATTTATTGGTAATTCCTCAGTTGGAGCTATTGGAAATACTGCAACTACTATTATTTTCCCACTTACGGTAATTGCACTTGCTTTTGCTTTAATGCTAGGAGATGGTGGTGCAGCTTATATGTCACTTTGTATGGGAAAGGGTGATGGAAAGAAGATTAATAAATTGGTTGGTAGTCTTATAACAGTAAGTATTTTAATTAGTGCTATCTTTTTATTAATTGGATTTCCTTTTCTTGACAATATTGCTTCATTTTTTGGTGCCAAAACAGAAGAATCTTTAAAATATGCTCATGAATACGGTTTTATAATTTTAATAGGAATTCCCTTTTATATAATTATGAATATGTTAAATTCAATTATTAGAGCTGATGGTTCACCTAAGGTTGCGATGATTTCAATGGTTATAGGTGCAATTATTAATATAATATTAGATGCTTTGTTTATTTTAGGTCTTGATTTAGGTCTTACAGGAGCTGCTCTTGCAACAATTATTGGACAAATAGTATCATTTATTATAAGTGTTATTTATTTGTTTAGAGCTAAAAATTTTAAACTTGAAATTACTTCCTTTAAGCCTGACCTTAAGCTTTTATTAGAAGGTATAAAAATGGGTGCCTCATCCTTTTTAACGCAAATATCAATTGTAATTATTACAGTTGTTTCTATGAATATGCTTGCTAAATATGGTGCTTCAAGTAAATATGGAATTAATGATCCTCAAGCCATTATTGGTGTTGTAATGAAGCTTTTTACAATTGTTGTAAATATATCGGTAGGTATAAGTGCAGGAGCCCAGCCGATAATTGGTTATAATTATGGTGCGGGAAAGAATAAGCGTGTGAAAAAATTGTTTTTTATGATAATAGGTTTAAATATAATTTTAGGTTTAATTGCGACTATTTTATTTGAAACTATACCAGGTCCTATTTTAAGTATTTTTGGTACTAATAGTCTAAATCCAGAATTATACAAGGAATTTGGAATTATGACAATGCGCATTTATCTATTGCTTATTACTTTTACTATTATCCAAAAATCAGTATCAATCTTTTTGCAAGCTATGGGCTCTCCCATTGAAGCGGCAATTTTATCTTTAGCAAGAGATGTAGTTGGTATGGTTATTTTTACAGTTGTATTACCAATGTTTTGGGGTATTGAAGGAATTTTATGGTCTGCACCATTTACAGATGTAATAAGTATAATTTTAGCAATTATTTTTTCAATCAAAATGCTAAAAAAACTTAATAATTAAAATGTAGGATGTATCTTTTAGAGATACATTTTATTATTTTTAAGATAAAATGTAATCTAAAATTGGCTTTTTAAGAAAAAGTATGATAAAATTGTAATGATAATTAAAATAGGATGTGAATTTTCATGAATGATTTTTTGTTTCAATGTGTGAGTAAAAAAACAATGAATGTTGCCATTTCACAAAATGAAGAATTTAATAATCGACTAAAAAAACATCTCCTTGATATGAATGATATAGAAATTGAATATCGTGATAATGCTCCTATTTTTAGCTTAACACCATTTGTTCAAGTAAATATTCATCAAAATTGTGATTCATATTATGTGGTTGTTATCCCTGATTTTCAATTTAATCAATTTGAACGTTTTGTTCCAACATTAAAAGGTATTTTCTTTGATTATAACGAAGAAACGGGATACATTGTGTTTTATAATTCTAAAAATAATGAAATTTTATTAAATGAACCACTAAAGAATGTTTTATCACTTGATAAAAATATTTTGAAAATAAAGAAAAAAGATTTTTCAAACTTCGTATTAATAATGCAAAGTGCGCTTCAAGGAAAGAAAAAAAGGCTAGATATTTCCTTTAAATCATCAATTGAAAAAAAAGATGTTACTTATATTTTAGAATCATCATATAAAAATCAAAGTCATACTTTAGGATATTTTAGAAATATTGATTCATATGCCAAAGAAATTGAAAAGCTTACAAATATTGCAAATAAGGATGCTTTGACAGGTGTCTATGCAAAGCAAGTAATTAAAAATAGAATTAAAGAGCTTTTAGAAGCCGCAAGCCTTAATGATAAATACATTATTGGTATTATAGATATTGATTATTTTAAAAACATTAATGATACTTATGGTCATTTATTTGGTGATGAGATATTAATCGCTTTTACTAAAAACTTGTCTAAGGCAATTGGAAAGGCTGGTATGGTTGGTCGAATTGGTGGGGATGAATTTTTATTCGTATATCCTGTAAAATCGACTGTTGAAGAGGATATTAAACCAATATGTCGTAAAATTAAACATATAATAAGACAAATCACTTTTCAAGACAAATCACAATTCACATTAACATCAACAATGGGTATTTCTTGTTATCCTAAGGATGGACTTAATTATGATGATTTATTTGTTACTGCAGATAAGGCACTATATCGTGGAAAGTTAAAGGGCCGCGATTGTTATATTATTTATAATGAGGCTAATCATAGTTCAATAAAAAAAGATAATTATTTGACCTTTGCAGGGCTTCCTGAAAGAAAGAATTCTGATTCGAGTCTTGTTTCGGAATGCTTAGATGGTCTTTTAAATACAAATGATTTAGAAGAAGAAATTAATAATGTTATTAAAAAGACAGTTAATCATTTTAGAATAGATAGAATTACTATTTCAGACTCTAATTTAAATATTTTATTTCAATATAGTAGAGATAATCAGCTTCTTGACCATGGCTATGAATTATTTAATGATGAGTCATATAGAGCGTTATTTAAAACTGATAATATGCTCCAAATAACAGACATCGTCCAGCTAAGGACGAATAATCCACAGGTTACGGAGTATTATACAAATAAACATATTAAATCTTTAGTTCAAATTATTCTATACAATAATGGAATTATTTCTGGATATATTTCTTTTGATATGTATCTTGAACGTAGAGTATGGATGCCAGAAGAGTTAATGTATTTTAATATTATTTCAAAAATAATTTCGGCCTTCTTTTATAAATTTCAAATTGAAAGAAAGCTTAAGGATGTTTCAAATGATGATGCACTTACCTGTTTATTGTCGCCTGTTCATTTTAAACAGCTTGTTCTAGAAAAAATAAAGGAAGATTTGACGGGCGCTTTAATAGCTTTTGATATTGTTAAATTTAGACTTATAAATGAATATAAAGGCTATGATTTTGGCTCTTCAATTTTAAAAGAAATAGCCAAGAAAATAACAAGTGTTAGTAAGTCGGATTATGTATGCCGTTTACATGATGATGTCTTTGTTTTGTATTCAAAATTTATTAATAAGGATACTATGCATAAAAAGTTTGAACTTGTAAAGCATATTGTTGATAGTGTTGGTACTCATTATAATATAACAATAGGCCTTGCACAAGGTGCTGTCATTTTTAATGTAAACGATGGTCTTGATTATCAAGCATTGATTGATAGGGCACTTGAGGCTAAGAAGTTTTCTAAGGATAATGGGATTACTCGTCTTATTATTTATGATGATAAAGTTCATGAGCAAACCATTATTAATCAAACTATCGAAGCTAAAATGGAAAATGCACTTAAAAATAAAGAGTTTGAGGTTTATTTACAACCTTGTTATGAGCTTAAGACAAATACAATTTCATCCTTTGAAGCTTTAGTTAGATGGAATACAAATGATGGTATTATGTCACCAGATCATTTTATTCCCTTATTTGAAAAGAATGGCTTTATTGTAAAAATGGATTTTTATGTATATGAGGTTGTTTGTCAAACCTTAGCTCGCTGGAAGAATGATGGACATCCTTTAAGAAGAATTTCGGTAAATGTTTCAAGATGCCATATTAATGATAAGGATTTTGTTATAAAACTTAATGCTTTATTAAATAAATATAATATTGATAAAAAATATTTTGGAATAGAAATTACCGAATCATTATTTATGGAAAATGAAAACGATGTTATATCTTTAGTTGAAATATTATCTAAAGAAGGCTATCAAATTTATATGGATGATTTTGGAGTTGCCTATTCAACCTTAAATTTATTAAGTCGTGTTCATGTTGATGTCATAAAACTGGATCGTGGTTTTATAAGGAATGACTTTAGAAATAATAGGGAGACAATTGTAATTAGAAATATAATTCAAATGGCACGTGAGTTTGGTATTAATGTTTTATCTGAGGGGATTGAAACCCAAAAACAGGCCCTAGAGTTAAAGGACCTTAATTGTGATTATGCCCAAGGATTTTATTATCAAAAGCCTATGCCAATTAGTGAAATAGAAAAGCTATATTTGAAAAAATAGTTTGGAGATGTAATATTTATGAATATGGATTTTAAATCAAAACTTCCCATTCCTATGGAAGTAAAGAAGATGTATCCTGTTACAGAGGAAATGAAGCTTCAAAAAGAAAAAAATGATGAAGAAATAAGAAAGGTTTTTACTGGTGAAAGTGATAAGCTTATATTAATTATAGGACCTTGTTCAGCTGATCGTGAGGATGCGGTTTTAGATTATATGAAACGACTTCGCCTTCTTCAGGACGAGGTTAAGGATGAAATCTTAATTATTCCTCGTGTTTATACAAATAAACCAAGAACAACAGGAGCAGGCTATAAGGGCATGCTTCATCAGCCTGATCCTAATGGCAAGCCTGATATGCTTAGGGGTGTAGTAGCCATTCGTAAGCTTCACATGGATGTTTTAAAGGAGACAGGCTTTAGTGGAGCTGATGAAATGCTATATCCTGATAATCATAGATATTTATCAGATCTTTTATCATACGTTGCCGTTGGCGCAAGATCAGTTGAAAATCAGCAACATCGTCTTACCGCATCAGGCATTGATTCACCTGTTGGAATGAAAAATCCTACAAGTGGTGATATTTCGGTAATGATTAATGCAATTAATGCGGCGCAGCATGGACATACATTTATCTATCGTGGCTGGGAGGTAGAGTCTAAGGGTAATCCTTTATGTCATGCCATTTTAAGAGGTTATGTTGATGATAGAGGCGTATCACATCCTAATTATCATTATGAGGATTTAGTTGCGTTAAACGAAGCTTATAAAAAGTCAGGTCTTCAAAATCCGGCTGTAATTGTTGATTGTAATCATTCAAATTCTGGTAAGCAATACCTAGAACAAATTAGAATTGCTAAAGAGGTTCTTCATTCAACAAGATATAATCCTGAACTTAGAAAGCTTGTTAAAGGTTTAATGATTGAATCATATCTTTTAGATGGAAATCAGCCTGTTGATGGAAAAGAATATGGTAAATCAATTACCGATCCATGCTTAGGCTTTGAAAAAACAAAAGAATTAGTGCTTGAACTTGCAAAAATGCGTAAGGGTGCATAAAAAATACTTGAAATATGAGCAGTTATGATGTATAATAACCATCGTAACTGATGTGGAGAAATACCCAAGCCCGGTTGAAGGGATCGGTCTTGAAAACCGACAGGGGATGAAAGTCCCGCGGGGGTTCGAATCCCTCTTTCTCCGCCATCAAGAAACAACTGTGCTAATACGAGATTTTATGCTCAAATTAGCACTTTTTTGTTATTTTAGGGCATTTTTACTAGGGCTCAAGTCCCGTTATTAGTAAAATTGCCTATTTTTTATTGCGTTGTATTGGATTGATTCAACTTCATAAAAAAGCTTTAGTGTATTTTCACACGATAGGTACACGATTGCTCACATTTCGTGTCATTCGTGTAAATAACATATTTCTTTTATAAATAGGTTTATTTTTGATAATTATTCCCCTTTTTTATTGGATGGATAAAAAAATTTTTGAAAAAAGGTGTTCAAAATGAAGATTTTTGTCCCTTATCTATTGAAGAAGGTAAGTTATATGGTTAAAGAAAAAGTTATTAAGCTTAAAATTGAAGGAAAATCCTACAGTGAAATTTCAAGAATCTTAGGAGTAAATGAGTCTACAGCTAAAACTATTTATAATAGATTTAAGAATAGCCATCCTGAATCATTTTGCCCTATGTGTTCAAAGTTCTTAATTCAAACTAAAGGGCATCGCCAGAAAAGATTCTGTTCTAGTAAATGTAAAGACCGTTATTGGAACTTAATGAAAAACCAAAAAAATAAGTAAAGAAACATATGAGAGACTAGTCAATATTTAAACTGGCTAGTTTTTCATTTTTTATGCTCTCTAACCAATCTAAAGAACGTACCTCTAGATACTCCTATAAGTGATGCTGCTTCAGTATTTGTTATTTCATGATTTATATATCTATCTAATATATCATTGGTGTTAGGTGGCGTGACTACTTTTGGTCTACCAAACTTAACACCTTTTTCTTTTGCGATTCTGATTCCTTCCATTTGTCTTTGCTTAATATTTGTTCTTTCGTTTTCAGCTACAAATGATAATACTTGAAGAACGATATCACTTATGAACTTACCAACCAAGTTTTTACCTTCAATTCTTGTATCAAGTAAAGGCATATCAAGTACCTTAATATCGGCACCTATTGTTTTTGTAATATGAGCCCATTCCTCAAGTATCATACGATAATTTCTACCTAAACGATCTATTGATTTAACAATTAGTAGGTCGTCTTTTTTTAATTTCTTAATAAGTTTTTTGTAATTAGTCCTATCAAAATCTTTACCTGATTCTTTATCTACATAGATAAATTTGTCTTCTACTCCAAATTCTTTAATTTCTACATACTGCCTATCGATATTTTGTTGTTTTGTTGAAACTCTAATATAAGCATAAATCAACTTAATCACCTCCGTATTATATACATCTATAAAACGGAAAATTTATCAAGTGATAAGCAAAAAAAGAGGTATTAAAATCAATATAAAAATGTATACCTTTTGATACCTCAGATTATTTCACTAATTTAACAAAATTATATCACATATTTTCTAAAAAATCTCTTTTTTAGGTAAATAAAACCTACTTTTTTCTATACTTTGATAAATTCCAATAATTTATACAATTTGATACTTCAAGACCTCACTAATCAAAAATGGAGGTCTCATATGATTGATTATCAAAAGGCAGTAAAAGACTTACAAGATAAGTTAATTATGACACAAGCAGATTTTGCGGATATGCTTGGTGTTTCTTTTACCTCAATCAATAGATGGGAAAACGGTCTTAATAGACCAACTACAATAGCTCTAAAGCAGATTGCCGAGCTATGTAAAGAAAACAATATCGAATTGAAAGAGGTTAAAGAGTAATGAAACCATTTATGAAATATCCTGGTGGAAAGACAAAGGAAGTCCCTCTTGTTAGAACATATATGCCACTTAATATAGAACGTTATTTTGAGCCGTTTGTTGGTGGCGGCTCAGTATATTTTGATTTAAATATTCACCCATCTTTCATAAATGACTTTTCTTTTGATTTAATCAATTTATACACATTAGTTCAACAACAGGATGAAGCCTTACATAATTTATTGATTATCTTTGATAACATATGGCATTTGCTTGATGAAAGAGAAATTAATCAAAACGATTTAATTGGATTAGAGAATTTTTTGGCTGATGATTATTTAAAAAATTGCCATCAAGCAAATGCTCGTAAGCAAAGAACCATAAGAAAATTGATAAATGAGGGGCATGAGTTAGATAACAACAATATTAATAATATAAGAATTACTGCTAGAAAAACTGCATTTTATATGATGGTAAGAAAACAATATAATTTGCAACCCAACAATAACGCTATGCGTGCAGCCACATATTTTTTCTTAAGAGAATATTGTTACTCATCAATGTTTAGATTTTCAAATAATGGTGAATTTAATGTTCCTTATGGTGGGATGTCTTACAATAACAAATTTCTAATAAATAAAATAGACGAAATGTTTAGTGTAGAAATGCATAATTATATGGCAGATACTACCATTCAACAAAATGATTTTGAAGATTTTTTAAATCAATATGAATTTAATGATAGGGATTTTATTTTTTTAGACCCACCATATGATTCTGATTTTTCAACATACGATCAAAATCCATTCGATAGAAACGAGCAAATAAGATTAAGAGATTTTTTGACTCATACAAATGCTAAATGGATGTTGATTATAAAAAAGACCGATTTCATTAATGAATTATATCGTGATTTTCATGTATATGAATATGGGAAAAATTATATGGTTTCATTTAAAAATAGAAACGATAAAAATGTTTCACATTTGTTAATTACAAATTATCAATTACAGGAGGTTCAATAATGAGCTGGTGGTGGAGAACAAAACCTAGAAGTATTATTAGAACTGTACAATGGTTTAATTATTTTGGGAAATTAGAAGGTAAAAACTGGAACCTTGAGGATAGAAATCAAGTGAGTTCCTTTGACTTAAGCAAAATACATCCTATAAGAAGGGAATATATTTTTTCAGCCCATTCTGAAGAAGATTCAAATATTGGGCGCCTAACATTAAATAAATATTTATCTGGAAAATATGATACAAGGGAAACAGAGAGTAATGGTAGAAATGATAAGATAACTTATGAGTTTTTTGGTTTTGGATATGTTGATAGCAAAGGTTTAATTAAAGTCACTGATGTGGGAAATAAAATTATAAATGGTAATTTTGACGGCGAAGATTATCTAAAGCAATTGTTAAAATTACAATTTCCAAATCCAATTTCAAGAGGTAACAATTTTGAAAATGATGAATTTATATATCCAATGCAACTAATATTAAAAGCATTTGAAAGATTTGAGTCGTTGAATAGAAGTGAATTGGTCTTGTTATTTGGTTGTAATTCAATTAAAAAAACTAATAATGTGTTGGAAGGAATTGCAAGATTTAAAAAGGAATATGAGTTATTAAATAATAAAAATGATACTTCTAAAGTGAAAAAATTATGTGAAAAGATTTTTTTTGAAACATATGGTTGTTTGGATAATAAAATAGGTTCTTACTATGATTATGCTGAAGCATTATGTAGATGTTTAAATTATACTGGACTTTTTAAAACAAGTGGAAGAAGTATTGCGACCAAATTAAGAGTAGCGGAATATTCTAAGATTAAATTTGATTTGCTCTTACATAAATATGATTTTAAAAAGCAAGTTTTTAGTAATGTAGAAGAATACATGGATTGGTTTGGCAAAACTTCCTCTACAAACTTGCCTTGGAACAATATTGAAGCTAGAAGAGATATTGTAAAAGAAAAAATCGAATTTATTAAGAATTATGAAAATGACAAAGCATTTATTACAAAATTTGGAAACGAGTCATTAAAAGTTGTAAAAGATAAAGTAGAATATGCTAGTAATGTTATTAACTCAAATTCAACATATGATGAATTGAAAACTGTTGAAAATAATCTTGTTGATTTCATCACTTCCATTAAAGAAAAGCAGTTTATTGAAGTGTATTCAAAAACATCAGAAGCAAAACAAGAGATTCTTGATATGTATGATCAAATTCTTGAAAAAATAGATATGGGTGCATTATGGCTAGAAGTTAATACTTGGAAATCTTTAATTGCTGTAGGTGGCAATAAAATTGTTAAAAGAAATTTTAATGTTGAGGAAGATTTGACACCTAAAAGTTTTGCTCCAGGAATCGGTAATACGCCAGATATGGAATTATACACTGATGAATATATTATCATACCTGAAGTTAGCTTGATGACAGGTACACAGCAATGGGAACACGAAGCTTCTAGTGTTATAGATCATGTTCTTTCTTTCATAAAAGATAATAATGATAAGACAGTTAGAGGTTTATTTATATCTTCATCATTAAATATAAGAACAAAATGGCAATTTTTCATACTTAATAAAGAAAGTTGGGTCGAAAAACCAGTTCCTGTAATTCCATTAACAATCGGACAGTATAAATTTATAATTGAAACTATTTATAATCAAAATTTAGAAATTATGGAATTAATTAAAGTTCTTGAAGAAATACATGAAATTGCAAAAAAATCGCAAAACTATACAGAATGGTTTGATAAGACAAGTATATATGTACAAAACTGGAAAAGCGCTATAACCCTAAGAGTTTAAAATAGATAAGCACTTACTTCACACGAGGTGGGTGCTTTTTTCATATCATCATTATCTAGCCTCTTCATTTGAAACCGCTTGAGCACAAAATGAAACTACCAATCAAAAAGTGAAACCGTATTACCATTCTTGTCATTATACATAAAAGAACTAGAATTGTGATACGATAAATCTGTCACAATTTTTTCATTTTTTAGGGTAAAAACAGGTAAAATCACCAGAGTACAAGTCTCACCAATAAGAAATTTGCCTTATTTTTTAGCATCATTTTTAACAACATAAATCAAATCATCAATTTAGGGGGTTGCAATTCTAAAGGCTCAAAATGCTAGGGGTTGCATTTTTTATGCCAAAAATAGATGAGGTTGCATTTTCAAAGAGCAAAATTTAGATGGGGTTACATTTTTGAGGCCGTTTTTGGCAGGGGGGTGCATTTTGAAAAAAGAATGTTAAAAATTGTGAATGTTTTTTTACGCTTATTTACTGTAATAATAAAATAAATATGATACAATATAATAAAGTAGTGTTTTTTGGTGATAAAATGAGAAAAATAAATTTTTTAAGTTCAGGATTAATAATTTCTTTATTCCTTTTTGCTTGCTCTCCTTCAAATAAAGTGAAGTAATATATGCTTAATGATTTTCAGTTTAGCGCAGCAAAAGATAATGCAAATGACATAATAAGATTAACAATGAATAAAGATAATACATATGAATTTTGCTATAAAAAGAAAACATCTAGTAATAATTTTGATATTAAAATAAATGATAAATGGGAACTTATTTGTGATTTTACTTACAAATGGACGTATAACAATACTTCTTATAAAGACTTAAAAATGACAGTTAAATCTGATGTTGGGATTTTTAAATTAAATAGTTGCTATAATAATAATGGGTTACAGAATTACCTTGCACTAGATGATAATTCTTATTACTTATGGGCAACTAGAGAAGAAGTAAATAAAGAATATTTATTTAGTTTAAGAAAAGATGGTTATAATGGACAATATAAAGAAGGACCTATAGAGTTTCGTGGTACTAGATTATATCCACGTGGTTATGCTATGGCTGAATGGGGAAAATAAATTTCTACATATAGAATATTTTTATCACCTTTTAATACTTATCAAAATAAGCTTTCATTTAAATACGAAAGAATAAATGATCTAATGCTAGAATTGTCAAAAGATGAAGATTTCTAGGTAAGAAGAATAGCAATAGACCATCAATTATGTAGAAAAGAGAAAACTAATACAAAATTATTGGAAGCAATATTAGTTAATAATTTTGGTAGTAATAAATTTTTTATAGTTAAGGAAATCGGTTGGAGCTTACGAGATTATTCAAAAACAAATCCTGAATTGGTTAAAGAGTTTGTTGAAAAATGCAAAGATAAAATGGACAAATTAAGTATTAAAGAGGCTAGTAAATATATAGAATTAGCAATACAAATTATCGTTTGAAAGTGAGGTAAAAAATGGGAAAAGATAATAAAATTGCATTAACTTATTCTATAACAACATTATTGATTACATTTATCGTGGGACAAATTTTGTTAAGTTTATATCCAGATGGTAATACAATAGGTTCATCTATATTATTTAGTTTAATGAATTTAGTTCCTATGATTATTGCAATTATATTTGCAAAATATGAAAAAAGAAACAAATAATTAAAAATATGTTTTTGCAAAAAGAAGAAATTACTCCATATATTTTGGCTGTATGTAGTGTGATAATATACTATGGACTATCAGCTTTATTAGGAAATGTTAAATTTGCTAATGAAACGATATTGTCTTTATTATCCTATATTCCTTGGGCAATACTACAAGGTGGTCTTGAAGAATGTGGTTGGAGATGGTATTTACAACCAAAATTCGATATAAAAAAATATTTTCTTAAAATGATTATAATATCATTTGTATGGTTTTTATGGCATATTCCAATATATAGATTATCTTGGATAACAGCAGGCTCATCAAATTATTTGATATTTTATTTAATGATATTGGGTAATACATTTATGTTTGGGGCAATAAAAGAATATTCAAGGGGAGTTTTACTATGTGTAATTGCTCATATTTTTATAGATTCTTTTGCTGTTCTTATGCTAGTACAAAGTAATATTATTCCAATAGTAATATTAGTAATTATAGAAATAGTAATATTTGTTTTTGTAATTAGAAAAATACCAAATATAAATTAGTAATACAAATTACAATTTATAGGTGTACGCACTTTCCACTAACTGTACGCAAAATTCTGTTACTGTACGCATTTTTAATGGGTTAGCAGCTGATTATAAATTACATATAAAATCATCAAAAAAGT